>LULZ01000009.1_pt1 | contig 53335 bp, 50 predicted proteins | sample 729721 | NCBI WGS metagenome assembly LULZ01 (sample SAMN03860276, study PRJNA289734) | marine metagenome | biome: seawater column; feature: ocean; material: water; isolation source: Red Sea water column Station 91 - depth 100m | place: Saudi Arabia: Red Sea | collected 2011-10-15 | depth 100 m
AATACTGGATCAGCTAGTTTCTCCGCTTACAAAGCACTTCCTGAAATTCCCGAAGGATGTTCCATTGAGATAGAAGGAGAAGATGAGGTATTAAGAATTAGTTCCGCCACTGAGGAAGGCTCAAAAACTGTCTCCACTACGGCAAGCGATAATGATATAACCCTGACTGATATTAACGACCTTGATTCGTGGCAATGGGATCTAAAAGTGGGTGACACAGTAAGATTTTCAGGAGCGGCTCCCGGAAATTTTAACCAAAGCACCACTTATTATGTAATAGCCAGAACAAAAACCGGGGCTTATCCCCACACTCACTCAATAAAAATTCGGTTATCTGCATCCGAGGGAGGAGGACAAATTACCCCAAACAGCACGGGGTCATTTAAACTTTATAGGTATGCTGAGAATGAGGATATTAAAGGTACTCTCACTGAGGAATACCTGGGAACCACTGGAACTAAAACCTGCACTGTTTACTACGATGCCGTAAAACTTAACAGCAAAGTAATTCATGTGCTTGGGAGTGTTACCCTGGATGATGAAAGTGTACTAACCCCTTTAATGAACGATGATCAGTCCTCCAGAATGCACCGGGACAGGCTCGATCAAAGCGAAAGGTTTGGCGAATATGGATCAGGATGGGAATTACCCAGTGAGTTGCAGGACAAAAAAGGAACGCCTTCATACTATTTTCTGGATTCAGAACATGATCCCACAACCTTAAAACAAAATTATTACCTAAGAGTAAGGCCATTCCCTGAGAAAAAAGCCAGGCTGAGATTTAATGCTTCAATTTTACCGGACAGGTGGAGCGAGGCGGATGTTAGCCTTAACTCAAACCTATGGGATTATGATGGGACCAGGCACACAGGTTGCCCGGCAGGATATGAGGAAACTGTTTTGATGCCATTCGTTTATAAGAACTTCGTAAAGTTCATAGGGTTTGATGTAATGCCTTCTGAGGGATCCCTCCAAAGCGGTAACATCCTCTTGCAGATTGATGAGGATTATCGCCAGGCGATTGAGATATTAAAAGAACTGGAACCCCAGTCAGAGAGACAGCCACTCTATAGCGTGGCCTGGTAAGCTATGCCATATCCCGATCCTCCCAGTAATACCGGAAGTACTTCAAACTTTCCCGGCCCAGATTCATCTGGAGTAACAAGCGGAAACATAAACGGCAGTGGCAATCCCCAACTGGATGATGGAACAACCGTAGATACTACTGTTGAGTTAGGGGGGCTTCTTCTAGAAGCGCTTCAAGACTTAGCTGACCTGACAGTTAAAACAAGAATTATTCCCTACGCCCCCTCACAAGCCCGTAATACCTATGGCCCCAACTATTACAAGCCCTTAACGGGAGCAACGGGAGCGGATGCCAACACAGTTAACTCATCTTCCCTCACCAGTAAATTTCCAGTTTATAGAATATTTTTTAAGGGGTTAACTGAACCAACTGACATAATGACTCAAAGCGTTTGGTCTATATGCCGACACCAAGGTATTACTGCTGGAGTGGGAAACGAAGCAGGGTTTTATCAAAGAGCCTCAAAAATGACCAGCCTTCATTTTGCTGGCAATAAACACCCGTGGAACCCATTAATTTTACCAGCCAATCCAATCCGAGGAAGCGGTAGCGCACAAATATCTAACGGTAGCGCAACCATGGGAGACAACTATATGCCACTTGAAAATGTGGAAGCTGTTTTTCACCGAAGCATTATTCAAGGAGCCGCTAATATAAGCCATTCAGGGGATAACTATGGGCCTGAAGTAATTAAAAGCAATGCTTATAGAGTTCATCTAAAAAGTGGAGGGACGTTTGATCTTAATGCTGGGGGGTACACCATCACAAGCCAGCCAACTTTGAGAATGATTAAGCCTGACGGGAACTTTGATACCGTTGAGAAAATAGCAAGGCCAACAACGCCATTGGTTTATTTTTATTCCTATGGGGGGCAATATTATACTGGCGATCATCACAACGCCTCGACCTTTGTGGGAACCTATCCAGCCAATACTCAATCCTTTAACTATGCATTAAGGACGGGTTTAGCAAGTTCAGCCGTAGGACATTGGGCAGATAATGCCAGTTCAGCTCTAACGGGTCTTATTGTTGATGGAACGGATGGGAATTACACAACTAACGTAACCGACCCAGTTAAAGGTAATCCTCTGAGCCTAGATACAGGAGCAACCTATCTTCCCTTAGAAAACGTCTCCGCAATAACAAAGCTTAACAGTGGGGATACTGGGTATTCTCTAAATAGCACAACTGATTTAAACAACTCAAATTTACTTCCCTACCAAACCTACGTTAGGGACGCTCAAAACAACCCCTCTCCGTTGCTTAATATGGCTCAAGGCGATAATGGAAGAGGTTACACTAATGTGTATCAGCCAGCGGATGCTGGAGCCTCCATCATAGTGTCGGAGTAGAGTTTATAGAGCCTAAGATCTTTTCCCGGTGTAACCTTTCAGGTTACCTATTGTCTCCATCTTTTTGATGGCTTTTCTCAGCAACTCAATGGCCGCCTGGCTATTTTCCTTAACAGCGCGGGTTCTTGTTGGATTAGGAGGTGTCTTATTAAGGATAGAGTAGGCCATCGGCTCAAGAACCGACTGCCAAGTCTCCCCCCTTTCAACTAAGATATTCTCCATTTTTATTTTGTCTGACTCTGGTAATCTAAAAGTAGTTACTACCTTTCTTTCTCTTTTTGGCATATTTAAAAGCGTGGGTTGGTGACTCAACATTTAAGGGGTGACTCATTAATGTCAAGCATTGTGATTCACTTTGTCTTATTATGTTTCATTATTACACTTTAGATATTACTAACACTTGCATAATCTAACATTTTTAAGGTGAATTTTGTCATAAAACTGTCATAAGGAAAACAGCCACTTTTGTAATAAACTAAATATAAACCACTTACAGTGGCGGAGTGGACGGGACTCGAACCCGACTGATACTTTAGAGGTAGACTCTATTTAATGACTATTATACCTTGTTTTTTATAGTTTTAGATAACTGAGTCAAACTATTCACTTGTCTCATTGTGCTACCGTGTGTCATATTCGTGTCATAAAACTGTCATAAAACCCAAGGTTCATTAAAAAAAAATGGCAACAAAAGCAGACTCAACCATTATAAAAAGACTCAAGGTCGGTTCAACGAACTATTCAATCTACAAAAACCACTCATCATATACCCTAGCTTTCTCCAGGCGCGGCAAACGGGTAAGAAAGACATTCAAAACAGTTAAGGAGGCAATCATTGAGGCGAAGACCGTTAAGGGGCCAAATGTGGTAACTCTGGCTAATTATGAGCTAAATGAGTATCAAGCAGCACTCACGCTACTTAATGATTATGCCGACCTGTTTGATTTACCCCAAAGACCTAGCCTTGATAGTTTTATAAGGGAGGCGATTGGCCTAAAGAAAACTGAAAACCGCCATCAGCTATGGACCACCAAAACAACAGTTCAGGTTCTTGAGTCATTGCTGAATCAAAAGAAAATAGATGGTTGCTCGAAGCAATACAGAAACGATCTGGCCTGGCTCCACAGGTTCACCAAAAAATACCCTGGGCCTATCGATCAAATATCAAAACAGGATATAATTGAATTTGATAACTCTATTGCCAGGGGCCGCTCGAAGCGCAGGCGGTACAATCTCCAGGGCATGATTATCCATTTATTCAATTATGCCCGCGAAATGGAATGGTTGCCGGATCGCAGGCACGTAGCCACTATCCTCACTAAAAGGGGCCGGAGGTTGGGCAAGGGTGCGGGTGTTGTTGAGCTTTGGCCTGTTGATGCACTCCCCGTCCTATTAAAAGAAAGCTATAACCTCCCTGACCTTGAGGGGAAAAACAAAACCATTGCTATGGTTGGCCTGGCGGCGTTGGCGGGTTTGAGGATATCCGAAATTGCCCGGTTGGAATGGAATGATGTTTTATGGGACACCAACTACTTAAGAGTCCCGGCTCATAAATCCAAAAACAATCAGTCGGCCCGGAGGGTTCCCCTGTCTGATTCGTTAAAAAGTTGCCTCGAAATTGCAGAGCCGGAGGCCGAGGGTTTGATCTGCGGGACCAATTCGCCTAAGTACATCTCAAACCGCCTCAAAAAACTTTCAATTCTCGCCGGGTTTACTCATGTAGGTAACGGTTACCGACACACCTGCATTTCAGCCTGGCTCGCTCAAGGCAACGAGATAGGCACGGTTAGCTTGTGGGCTGACAACTCCCCCACTATCATCCGCTCTAACTATCTGGGCGAAATTACCCAGGAGCAAGGTGAGCGGTGGCATAGCTTCAGCCCACGCGGTAGATAGGATTGAAAGGCAAGTAGTTTACCCTTGGTCCTACATCGCCGGTAAAGACTAACTTATCAACACACTCAGCCTCGGCGATTGGCCATTGCCAGGTTCCTCCAGGCGGAGGACAGGCTATCTCAGGATCTTTCTCGGCCAGCTCAACAATATTGTCAGCAGAAAGAGTCTGACCAGATTGAAGCTCTGAAATAAAATGAAATGCGTTTTCTTTCCAGACTTCTATATCAAAAAAATTTTCAGATTTTTCCATTTTTGTAAGTCGTTAAATGTGAATGCCTCTTCTTGTGCAGGTGGTGAGTCTATGCTTAAAAGTTGATTCTAACAGTTTGACACAAGATGCCACAGAGTGTTTAATGAGTCAACCTTTATAATATGACTCTCTTAAACATTAACGAATCAATACAATGGCTGAATACGAACAGTATGGACAATTGGTCGCGGTCAAAATTCTGGCGAATGCGGAAACTTAATTATTTCAACGGAACTTTTCGGGCCGATAAAAATGTGGACCATTTCACCGAAAACTCACTGCGCCGTGGTTGTGAAAAAATTGGCATTCCAATTAAAAAACGCATTAAAAAAATCAAATAGAAAGGACGATATGGCACAGGAAATTAGCTCAAAAACGATGAGAAAATGGCGGCTTGACCTGCATAAATCAATAAGAATGACTGGTTTATGGTGGAAGTTGATGATAGTGACTGTACTTGTTGGAGTCGCTTTATTTGCGACCCACCACTTTTGCACAAGCGCCTATTGTTTCATTGCCGCTGGCATTTTTGAAATACTCTCAATGAGAGCCGCTAACAGGGCGTTACAGATCGAGAAGCTACAGCTGAGAGTTGTGAATCATCACCTTATGGAAAGGTTTGAGGATGGATCCAATTAAGCGTGTCCTAAAAAAGGTCCCCAAAAAAAACAAGTACAAAGCCAGGAAGGCGGGGTCACTTTTGTTTCAAGGTCGTATGTTTGACTCAAAGGCCGAAAGGGACCGGGCTGAACAGCTCAAGGTTATGGAAAATGATGGGGATATACAGGACCTGGAACTCCAACCCCAGACCTCATTAACTAGAGCTGAAATAGGCTATAAGCCAGACTTTGCCTACACGGAAAACGGAGTGCGAATCTATGAAGATGTTAAAGGAGTCGAAACTGAAGGGTTCAGAATAAAGGCCAGGCTCTGGAAAAAATATGGGGAAGGCCCATTAAGAATCACAAAACGCAAGGGAACTAAATCACCTTTCACTATAACCAAAACAATTTATGTGGATTAAAGTATCAACTGAACTACGACACTCTCCGAAGCTTTACGCTATCGCGTCACACATGAACGTGACACAAGTCACAGCGTTAGGGGCTGTTTGTCACGCATGGATGTTAGCTGACTCACACGCTAGTGAAAATGGCTTCCTGGAACACCTCACTTTTAGCTCAATAGATGAGATGGTTGGTATCGAAAAACTTGGTGAAGCCATGAATTTAGTCGGCTGGTTAGAAGAAGTTGAGGGTGGTTTGAATTTTATCAATTACACAGAACACAACGGATCTACCGCTAAAAAAAGGTATGAAGATGCTGAAAGGCAAAGAAAGTGCCGGGCTAATAAAAAGGCCAAAGAGAAGGAGGTTGTGACAGGTGTCACAGAAACTTGTGACCAGAGAAGAGAAGAGAAGAATAGAGAAGAGAAGAATAGAGAAGAGGTGGATGGAGGGACAACCTCTCCCAGCCTCCAGCAGGCAATAATTTTTGCTAATGAAAAATTTCCCCTCAAGACAAAACTCAGACCCATTTTAGGTCAAACCGAGGAGTTGACTGAAAAATGGCATTCAGACCGGGAAGCGGAGGGATGGCTAACCAAATTTGGCAACCCAATCAAAAGCTGGAGAGCTGACCTGGAGAATTATGCGGACCGATGGGTAAGGTGGGAGCAGAAGAACCAACCGGGCCAAACCAAAGAAAATTACCTTCAAAAACTTAATTAAATGATTACCGAAGAATCAACCGGGCTTAATGTTGCAGATGAAGCGATCAAAGCCGCTGAACTGAAAGTTCTTGCCTGTTTTGCCAGCGAAGGATCCATGGACGGCAGTTCCAGGACCGGGGATCAAGCCGTGGCCAAGGCCATGGAATTTGTCCCAAATGGAGAATATTTTTCAAACCCCTGGAGAGGAATGCTTTGGGACTTAATCATTGAGCTTCATGGTGAAGGGTCCCCTCTCAGCCTATCATCCCTGGCCATTAAGCTCGGCGATCAAATGCAGAGTTTGCCTTCAGCCGCCTGGGCTGAAATTATGGATGCCACCGACATGAGCGGTGAAGCCTCCGATCACATCGAATACTATGCCGAATCGGTTGCAGACCGACACCTCCACCGCCAAACACGCCAAAAATTGCAGACCCTTTCAGAAGGAGTTGGGAATGGAGATGTTGATCTTGATCAGCTGGAAGAGGGAATCCTATCACTCAAAGAACTCAAGCGCCATCACGCCAGTCAAAACAAAAAGATAGGAACGGTCCTGGATGAAGTTCTCCAGGAACAGATGAAGAATCATAAAAATCCAGGGATTCAGGGAGCAAAGACAGGATTTGAGGCCCTGGACAAGGCGCTAGGAGGGCTTCAGGAACAGGCATTTGTTGTTGTTGGAGCCAGGCCATCAGCAGGAAAAACCGCACTGGCTTGTAATTTTATATCAGGACTCGCCCACCAAAAGCAAAAATCACTCTTCATTTCCTTAGAAATGACCAGGGTTCAGGTGGGCAACAGGCTCATTGCGGAGGCCGCCAGGACAACTTATCAGGTTGCAAGCTTTGAGCAGGCCCCTAACGCGAACGAACACGCCAGGATAGCGAATGCAATTAAACACCTAAAGGACTGGCCGCTGGAAATATATGACCCGCCAACTCAAACCATTTCCCAGGTCTGTTCAAAAATCAGAGAGGCGGGCCGCCAGGGGGTGAAGGTAGTCGTTATCGACTACATTGGACTGATTCGGCCAGAGACAAAAGAGCAAAGAGGAAGCCGTTATTTACTTATTACTGAATGCTCCGCAAAGCTAAAAGCAGCAGCTAGAGCTGCTAATGTGGCAGTGGTCTGTCTTTGCCAGTTGAGGAGAGAGTCTGAGAAAAGCGACAAACCAAAGATGAGCGATCTTAGAGAGTCAGGGCAACTGGAGCAGGACGCTGACGCTATCATTCTAATTCACCGCCCTGAACGGGATGATGAATTAACCCATGAAGACGCTCAACTTATCCTGTCAAAAAACAGAAACGGTCCCACTGGATTTATTGATGTCACCTTCAACCGCAGAACCATGACCTTTAGCGAAGGGCAAATGCAATGACCAAAAATTTTCACACTAAATACTCAAAAAGAAAGCACCTAAAACAATTACGCAGGAACGCCAAAAATCGAAAGGTCCACCTGGGCCTGTTAAAAATGAGGGCCGCCCTAAAGAAAAAGAGTGCTTATGACTTTAGATGAATTTTCAGAGATTAACCCGGACGCACTAACCACGGACGGCATGGACAAAGCTTTTGTTGGTTTTGTTGAACGATCCGGCCAACCCGCCGCCGCTTGTTACGACAGGCAAAAGGTAATCGAGATACTAATCGACCAGGGAATGTCATCGGAAGATGCCGTTGAGTATTTCGAGTTCAATATTAACGGGGCCTACGTGGGAGAATACACCCCCTTTTATCTCACGACATGAAAGGGTTTGTTTCAATATTCTCAGGAGCCTGCCTCCTCGCCATTGTTTTCATTCTTCAGCCCAAGAATCTCCCAGCCGACAATCACAATGAAGGCAAACCGGATGATGGGGGGTTGATCGTTTACCCTCCTCCAACGCCCGAACTGCACATCATAAGATTTGGGGATGACATTATTGTTGAATTTCTTTCCGACTCTAACAATCCCAATGATTTGATGCACCCGGATCCCGAACAGCGAAAACTGCGTCCCATTTGGTACATTTTTGAAGCCCTTGATCCCAACAAGTATGGCCCAAATTCACCGGGATGGGTTCGACCGTTTTTCCCATTAATGGAAAGTCAGTTCAATGAGCTGATTACAATTCAAACCAACACCAATTTTGCCCCAACAGGAATGATAAGAATCATCGCTATGTGGGGAGTGTAAAATGAGTGAAGTAATTATCAGACTGAACCGGGCCGAGAAAGAAATAGCCGCCAAGATGGCACTCATCCGCCAGGTGACTAACAGGAGCCAGGGAACCGTGAACCAAAAGGTGCATGATAAAGACTCCCTTGAGGTGGACCGGGAAGGCTTCGCGGGCGAGCTGGCCTTTTGTAAAATATTTAAACTCTATCCCGACTTTGGAAACACGAGAGCCGATGCCGATGCATACCATCCCATTCTAAAATGGGTGGATGTCAAAACCGCCCCGGAACAACATCACAATCTTCTGGTGCGACAACCAAAGGCAGATCATCCGGCTGACACGTATGCCCTGATGATAGGAACCTGGAAGACAGGAACCTTCAGCTTTATGGGATACGCAACAAGAGAGGATGTTTTTAGAGAGGACAATCTGGTGGATCCAGGTTTTGGAATTTGCCACAGAATCATGCAGAAAGATTTAAGACAATTATGAACGACACAAAACTAACTCACATAATGGTTGATCTGGAAACACTTGGGACCAGACCTGGCAGTGCCATCTTTTCAATTGGAGCCATTAAATTCAAAGACAATAAAATCATTGGCGAATTTCTGGGTAACCCATCTCTTGAGTCTAACATAGATAACGGACTCACTCTTGATCCTCACACCATCAGATGGTGGATGGCCCAGGATGATAAAGCCAGGTCACAGTTTGAAAATGCAACCGGAGAACTCAAAGGTGTGCTTAAAGACTTTTCCACTTGGGCAGGCCCAGCAAAGAACCTGGCAATGTGGGGATGCGGATCTGATTTTGATAACGCGCTCCTGGCGGAAGCCTACAAGCGATGCGAGATGCAAGTGCCTTGGAACTTCTGGAATGGCAGGTGTTATCGCACCATTAAGGAAATGTTCCCCGACATTGAGCCGACCTTTGTAGGGGTTAAGCACAACGCTTTGGATGATGCAATGGCCCAGGCGCACCACCTGATTAAAATATTTAAAGAGCATGGTTTTTCCTAAAGACCCCTTCCCCGTTTCCCTGGCAGTAGGCATTATAGTTATGCTTTTATGGCTACTGTTACGCTAAATGCGAGTCTTTCTTTTATCATTGACTCATGTATCAGATTGTGTCATATTTAAGGGAACTTAAAATTAACTAAAAGACCTATGACAAAATTAATAGACATATACGACCACCTTGATTCTGATAAGCTCATTTACCTGGAGGATATTTTTGAGTACCTCGATGAAACAGAAGTTCATATTATCAGAACCGCTTTAGGGTTCAGTCGAACCAAAAGCACAACTGAAGGATCTTACCTTGTCCAGGGGGATAACCTATCACCTCAACACATCGAAATGCTTTTTTATAGAGCTGAAGGCATCATCGATTCCATCCTACAAAATGGAACACAAAACGATGTTTACATAGCCCTTAAAAATATCTTCCAGATCTTTTTCAATGTGAGAGATGCTGAGAGCCTCACTAGATTTGAACAGGTTGAAGACAATTGGTTACACATCGAAAAGCACGGTGAGGAGAAAGCTATCTGGTCAATAAGCAAAGAGGAACACTGGCTTGAGCGATTCCCGGAGCAGTTCGTTGACGTTGAGGGTTTTTATTATAATTGCGGACACGCAAGATTCACCGGATGGGATCCGATTAAAAACAGACCACTAAAGGAGGAGGTATAAGATGAAGATCGACAAACTAGGATTTATCAGAGACGAGAAAGGGTGCTATGTGTTTCAGGACATTGGAGTGTTTCACTCTCCAGTGAATATAGCCAGCGATCCCCAAACCCTCTTTACAGAACTCCCTACGAGCAGGGAAATTATGGCACGGGTCAAGGAGGTTAACCCTACAAACCCTAAGAAATTTTGTAGGCGTGATTTATGCAACCTAACAAGCAGGAAGGTTCTCAACACCACCAAAGGGACTATCGACTTAGGCAGTATGCCTCTCGAATTTGTTGATTGGACATGGGATGAGGATGTTAAGCCGTACCTTCAAAAAGGTAGCCAGATCGAAGAGAAATGGATGAGCTTTAAAGTTCACGCTCGTTGGACAGTAAGGGAGGAGGCATAAGATGGAAATTATTCAAGAAGCTCAAAGAAAAAGCAGAACAGAGTACACCAGGGAATTTAAGTATTCTAAAGACCATAATTTTGGCTACTCATTCCCATGCGATAGCAAGGGCAACATCCTCTCACTTCGGCCTGCTTCCCAGGAGAACTATGACAAGATCAAACTTGGCCAGGAAGATGTAATTGATGAGGGGGTACACATATCGACATCTTGGTGGACCGAGCCAGCAGTAGGCAAGTGTGAATGTGGGCGCAAAGTCGAACTACATGATCCTCTTGATAACTTTTGCAGTTGTGGCCAGTGCTACAACTCCTCCGGCCAAAGAGTGACTCCTTCAGGCGAGTGTGATGAGCAGGGCAACCCTTACGATTTTGATTATTAACCAATAGCATTATGGAAAAGGAACTAGAAGAAATTTGGGAGGTGATCCACGCCTGGAACCAGCATCTCATTGATATGTTTGGAGGAGAACACAAGATCCCCATGGAGGACCAGGAGAAGCTCGATGACGCGAAGACGGCCATGGCTTGGATCAGAGAAGAATTAGGACTACCAAGTGAAGTGGAAAAAGAAAATGACTGAAAAAATTAAAAAACTGAAAAGGAAACACGCCCGGTATTTCATTGACCGGACCCACAAGGACTATCAGCTAAAGGCCCTGGAGAAGGTTAAGGAAAAGCTTGAAGAGAGCCTTGAGGAGATTAGCGACAGGATTGAGGAAATGACCATCGAAAGGGACAACCTGGAGCATAAGGAAATGAGAGCCGAGGATGCAATCGATGATGCCACCGAGCATCACATCTGGAAATTAAAGATGCTGGACCCATCATTGAAGGTAAAGGCATGGATGAATTAAAAATTATGAAGACACTAGAACAAAAACAAAATAAAATCAGGAGGGGCCTAGACGCTAAGACTTACCGGGCATCAAATGGAGTGAATGCCAGTTCATTTCAATACATCGATCCAGACAGAGACGGCTGTCCTGAGATTTGGAGAGCAGAGAGCGCAGGCCAGGGAGAACCCAGAATTGAAACAACCGCAATGGCAGTCGGGACCGCTCTTCATTCCTATGTCCTGGAGCCAAGCAATTTTTACAACGAGTACGCAGTGCTTACTGAGGAGCAAAAGGAGCGTCTTTACGCGAAAGCCAAAAAGACAGGATCCAAAGCCAAGGGCTTCAGCAGGGCCTTAAGCTCTTTTAAATCTTGGGATGAGGAGCAGAAGGCAAGAGGCATAACAGTCCTCACAGGCCAGGATATGGGCCTTATACAAGGGTTGTGCGATGCTGCTCTAAAGTGCAGGCAGGCTAAAGAGTTTCTGGATGACCCAGACTTCGAGGCAGAGCTGTCAATCTTTGCGGAACTGCCGGACGAGAACGGGAACCTTATCGAATGCAAGGGACGTATAGATGCCTACAGGCCAGGTGAAATAATGGACCTTAAAACCACGGTCAACACATCACCCCTGAAAATTGGTAAGTTCATTGCCAATTACAAGACTTACATCCAGGCGGCCTTCTACCTTGACCTGGCAAAAGAGGCAGGCATAGCAGATGATGACACCAAATTCTCCTGGTGCTTTGTCCAGAAGCAAAGGCCACACATGGCAACCTATTACACCGCCCCGGATAACCTGATTAAATTAGGCCGAAAGCAATACAGGGAGTTCCTGGGGCAGATCCACGATGGCAGACTTACCGGACACTGGCCCCATCACTCACAGGAAGTGGATCTTCCGCCATATCTTTTAGCCAAACTCTAACCGGATAACTTATAAAAATTATGAATGAAACTAAATTAAACAAATTTGAAGTAAAGTTTTGCGATCTGGCTTTAGATGAAGACGGAGAGAGATATTTTTTGTACCTAAAACAACCACCAGGACTCAACCAATCCGCTGATATACAGCGGGCCGTGGAGAGCATTCACGAATCATTGGAAGTGAGCATAGAAATAATGAAACAAGACCCCTTCAATAAAAGAGATACTTTTACACTCGTAAAGGAACTCCAGGAAGAACTTCACCTCGCACTTAATCTTCTGGAGGAGACGTTAGAGACGTTAAGCAGTAAAGATTAAACCCATGAACAAACTAAAGATCCTTAAGGAAAAAGAAAAAAGCCCGACCCTCAAAGAAGCACAGTTCTATGTGGGCGGTTTAGTCGAGATGGTCTACCTCGAAAACGGCAACCAAATGTTGGTCAATGAGGAGGGCGTTATGCGCAATCTTCCAATCAATCACCCTGCCTCTTTTGCGGCAGGAATTATGATTCTTGGCCCGGCACTCATCCTAGAGGGCGATGCCAGGTGGGATTAGCCTATTTTTATAGGTGATTCACGCCCTCTTCCGGTCACCTGGGAGGGGGTTTTTTATTTTCATTTCGTGCAATCCAAGGACTGCAATTGTTTTTAGTCTGTTTTGATTAACTTTAGTTGACCTTTCTGAGTCATTGTACGATCTTTGACTCACTTCACTGGGGACTGAAGTTATGCCGCTTAAATCCATTTATAAAAAGACTCCCAGGAACCCGATGGAGGGAATGGGGTCCCTGCCCCCAGGATACGGTTCAATGGGAATGCCCAGGGGGAATAAAAGTTCACAACCGAGGCTACCCAAGTGGTACACCCAGAAATGGAAGTCATTGGCACAGCCCCAACCGCATACGCCCTACGGCCCAACTATTCCTGGTAGGAAACTGAAGGTGCGTGGTCGAGCCGTCCTTGATGCCAACCCGTATAGAACATCACTTAAGGCCCTCCAGAGAGGGACCAATCTCCCGGTCGCACTGATCGGAGGCGAAGTACGAGGCCATGGAGCATCAAGGCAGTCTCGCCAGGACAAACGAAAAGCACAGGATGACCATGAGATAGCCCAGGCGAGAAGAGCAAACAACATAGCTAATGCCGCCCTGGCAAGAGGCGAGGAGGTCGCGGTTCCTGGGGGAATTGAGGGCGATGGAACTGAAGGAGTTAAAGGTCAGGCAGGTCCAGCAGGACAGGAAGGCCAGTCAGGAAAGACTGGTAGTAAGAAAAAGAAGAAGCCTACATTTAATGAATTTTTCGCATCTGGCCCAGAGAGAGCCAAAAAAAACTCCTGGGCGAAATGGCTAGACTATCGCACCAAAAGAAAAGAAGCCAGCTCATGGGGCCAATTAGCAAAAAGAAGAGAATCCTCTAGAAAATAATTTAACCAACAAAAGATATGTATAGATTCAAAAAAGAAATAGATGGTAGCTCCATAGAACCCTTAGACGATGGAGTCACACAAACTCAGGCATTGCCTGACTTCACTGAGGAGAGCAAATATGTGAGGCTAACCATTGGATCTAACAATGAGACAAGCGTAGCACTGCCTGCCAATTCCACAGGATTTGAAGTGGATACAGATTTAGACGATCTGGTAATCAATTATCAAGGATCCATCTCAATAGGATCAAAAGAAACAACTGATACAATTTTGGAATCCCACTTCCAGCCTGGAGTAATAGCTCCACTGGATAGGAAAAGCTTTACTATTGGTTCAACCAAAAAGATCTACCTTAAATCCGCCACTGGTGGTGACGTAAATATCTATACATTTTAATGTCACGAGGCTCTAGAGCATTAAGAGCGGCAAGCTCCGCTACAAGAGTAGACGGAAGAACGCAACCTGAACAGTTGTCTCCTCTCCGTAGGGATTATAATTTTCTTAAAGGTACACTTCCACCGGACATAACTTTCAGCCGTGCTTCGGGGGCCACGCAAGTGGGGTCTGATGGATACATTAAGTGGGCCAATCATAATATACTTGTTCGCTCGAATGAGTTTTCACACTCAGCGTGGTCGGCTACTGAATCTGCGTCAATCACCGATAATGTCGCTGTATCCCCTACTGGCGAAACAAATGCCGCAGAGATTGTGAAAGCGAGCGCTATCTATGATTCTGTAGGGAACATAGGGAATGAGATTTGCGTATCGATATATGCGAAGAAAAAGACTGCTAGTCATTTTACTTTGTCGGGCGGTTATCCTGGAACAAGGTCTGCTACGTTTGATCTTACAACAGGTGAAGTCACTGAACGTAAGCAGGATACAGTTACAACCACATCTGAAGATTGTGGCAATGGGTGGTGGAGGTTCTCAGTGTCTCTTTTGTCGGCCGGTACTCCAGATTACATTCAATTTTCTGGTCGCTCATCGGGAACTTATACATCCGGCAACAGGGTCGCAGGGGTCTATGTTTATGGAGCGCAACTTGAGAGGACATGGGCGCACCATCCTGGCCCACAACCCTATGTGGAAACGACTGGTTCAGCAGTCTATAAAGAACGCTTCGACTACGACAAAGACGGCAACATACTTACTCACAAGATCTATCACAGTGGAGTTGGCTTAGTAATGATGGTCATATTTTAGCAAACGCCGCTATATCTCCTTCTGGTGCAAAAGATGCGACTAAAATCATTCCTAACGCTACAGCTGGTAATAAACTTTTTAAACCTCCATCTATCCCCACTGCTCCTGAAGACTCTACATATTGTATGTCAGTCTATGTAAAATCCGCAGGGCACAGGTATTTTAAATTTTACTTTAATGATACTGGTTCACGAATGCTTCACGTAGATTTGGATACAGGTCAGCCTGATTTTTTCAATGGTGGTGGCGGACATTCCGTAGAGGAGGTGGGAAATGACTGGTATAGAGTTTGGTTCAGCCACACTATTGTAGGCAGTGGTGGATTAGGAACTATTTATTGGACTTCATCAAACGACAGTAGTTATCCAGTGTCATTCACAGGAGATGGGTCAAGTGGTGTGTTGGTCTGGGGCGCACAGTTTGAGGAGGGTTCATTCCCAACATCGCTAATTCCCACAACGGGAGCAAGTGCCACTAGATCGGCTGACATTGTTAATGTAACTAATACGAATTTCAGTCGATTCTTTAAGGACACTGAGGGTACGTTTGCAATAGACATTCAAATGCCGAAAGGTTGGGTGGGAGTCTCAGGTTGGCCTTACTTTTTACAAGCTAGTAACGGATCTTCTCATCGCATAAACTTATATGGAAGACCATCGGAGAACTATCTATCAGGGCATATACAGAGCGGTTCAGAGGTGGATGTCAATCTATCAACCAACTCAACTATTGCTTTAGATAGCGGTGAAATTTCTCGTCATGCTATTGCTTACAAAGAAGATGATGGAAGGTACTCAGGAGATGGCGATGTTTTCACTGTTACGGACACTTCAGTGACCCTCCCTCTCAATATAAATCGTCTGGACATAGGACAGCATTATAGTGGTGCGCTCCAAATGAGTGGTTGGTTCAGAAGACTCCGCTACTACAACAAACGCCAACCAAACACCAAGCTACAGAAGCTCACAGATACCTCGTTTCTTCTCGACAAATTCAAGGGAGCCAAAGCCGCACATTCTTTAAGATCACTTAGAGGCGGCAGGGACAACACCCCTGTAGCACGAGTCCGTAGGGATTATGACAGCTACGAGGCCGACTACACAGCTAATCAGGTATCAAACGGAGACTTAGAGGCTGACTTCCAGTCGGAGAAGCAAACCACGTTGCCCCTCGATGTTTCATGTGATGCGAGTGAGTTGGTGAGTAATGGTGACTTCACTTCAAACGCTACTGGATGGACAGCCTATGATTCTGCTACCATCTCAAGCGAAAACGGAATGCTCAAGGTAGCAAATGGATCTTCAAACCACGGACGAGCCGCTCAAGAGGTAAAAGTAAAAATAGGAAAGACTTACAAAGTAACAGGCGATGTTCTATTTACTGTTGGTGACGCTGTAGACCTCCAGTTCAAGCTAGGAACCTCTAACGGAGGGAGTGAGTACTATAGTAGTGGCGACCTGACGGCTAATACATTAATTTCACAAACGATTGTTGCGACAGGCACAAGCCTCTATGTGACTCTCCAGAACTCAGGCAATGCATCGACAAATGGCTACTTCGACAACATCTCAGTCAAAGAGGTCAACCCAATAGCAACTGGCTTCAGCACGAGGAAGATCAATTCAAGTTACACTGGCAAGGCAATGCGTTGCAGGAACCAGGGAAATGTTGAAGTAGAGGTTGGCTTCGATGACAATGATGAGATAAGCCTGAGTAGTCCTGTTACTAACACTAGCCAGAACCTTCTTGGATACTCTGAGGACTTTGGTGAGTGGGGATACCATTCAACATACACACCAACACTTCAGAAGGGTATAGCTGATCCCTTTGGAGGGAGCAACGCAGGACTTCTTACAGCAGGAGGGAGCAATAATGCTTCGCAAATAAAAAATGAAAACCTTTCTTTAACCAACGACACATATTACACGGCCAGTATGTATATCAAGGAAGGCACTTCGACAAAGACTAGATATGGCCTTTATCAATCGGCTTGGGTATCGTGGGTGGAAACTACATGGACTGGAGGCGTTCCTAGTACAACAGCCAACCTTAGTGCCTTTAATATAACCTATGAAAAGATAGGCGATGATGGCTGGTATCGGATGAGCTATAATTCTAAAGCCACAGCTACAGCATCTGACTGGTCACTAATATTTTATCCCGACCGAAACGCTACAAACAAAAACACTTATATATTCGGAGCGCAACTTGAGGAGACGCTCTATGAGTCTACGGGAACTGAGAAGATTACTAATGGAGTGTTCACTGAGGACAGAGCGGAGTGGTGGGACGCTGATAATAATAGTTTTACTCCAGGATGGTGGCACATTACAAATCCTGACGCTTCGTCTGTAAGTAACGGAAGAGCAATACTGGATTCATCAACAGGCACGGCAGACGCTCGACAACAAGTTCCAGTAACACCGGGGAAGCAGTATACGATTAGCGTGACTATGAGTGAGGACTCTGGAGGCAATGGAAAGTTCTATATGTCTGATGGCGCAAATTATTCCTATGCGTTTGGCTCGTGGAACGCAACAACCACTGAAACAACTTTTTCAAAGACAGTGATTCCCACTCAGAGTGTTATTAGATTGTATCCATACGCTCCTTCTAGTAGCGGAAAGGCTTACTATTCAGATATTTCGGTAAAGGAACACGACCCCATAGTTTCCGAGTACGCCCAGGCTCCTGTAGTTTCCGATGATGGCTCAAGCACGACTGCGACAACTCTCGGTGAGTTCGCTGGGAAGGAGAATTTAATTACTCAGTCTGAAAACATTGAAGGAAACTTCGGCCCTCACGATGGCAGTAAGTCAGGAGTTATTGCTAATAGTGCAGTAGCCCCTGATGGGACAAATACAGCAGATAAGATATATGCTAAACAAAACGGAACGAACATAGGTGTATTCAAGAATTTCGGAAGCACTCTTGATGCAGGAGTTTACTCTTTTTCAGTTTATCTAAAAGCTGGTGAATTCACGACCGCTTATTTTAATTCTGGTGCAGGGAGTGCATGGGGTCAAATTTGGTTTAATCTTTCTAACGGAACAGTAGGATCTACTGGTGGTGGTGTTTGGTCGGACGGAGCGATGAGCGATGAGGGTGATGGCTGGTGGCGATGTTCAGCGACCAGATCACTCAGTGGAACATCAGATTATCTTTATGTCCTTCAGGCCAACTCGGACAATACGACTTCAGCAACGGCCAATGGTACTGACGGACTTTATGTTTGGGGGCTTCAACTTAACACTAATAGTCTCAAGACCTACCAAGCCACTAGTTCAACAGCCCTCACAGGCGATGTTAATCTAGTCAACTGGTATGATCAGAATCAAGGGGAAGACTTTGTGCAAAGCACTGCGGCAGACCAGCCTCGCATCGTGATGGGGAGCGAACTCGTGACCGATAGCGGTGGTAAGGCGAGTGTTTACTTTGACTCGTCCGATCTGTTAAATAATAAATCTTTAAGCGGTCAACAAAGGCTCGATGGTTATTTTGTAACTGATACCACTGATACTGATTATCTTTTGTTCGCAGATGACACAGGAGCGAGTCGGTATGCCTATTTATCTGAAGATGGTGATACCAGCAATCCAGCAATCGATGCCGACTATGGTGGTGACACTGTAAATGTATATGTGAACGGAACTGCTGTAAGTGGGACTAGCAGAGATGTTCTGTATGAGGCTTCAAAAGGTCATAGTCTAATCACAACCGACAATGCAACAACGGCAACATGGGGTGACGCTTACATAGGCAGTCGTGTTTCAGGCCGAGCCTTCACAGGAAAAATATCAGAGATGGTATTCTTCCCTAACATGGATTCCTCGACCAAGCGTTTCCCCATCGAGCAGAATATGATTCAGCACTTCATGGATGGAGCGATCTACAGTGAAGACTTTAATGCTGACACAGGCGGTTGGACGGATACTGAAGCTGGAGGGAGTAGTACAACACTAAGCCATGAGACTACAAACCCGATAAGTGGAAGTGGTTCTTTAAAGATTGCATTGTCAAACACTGGAACTTCGGGAGGTTACCCAAGAGTAAGAGGCTATATGGGTACGGATGTTAAGATAGGTGTTAAGTATCGTTTGAGCTTCAAGGCAAAATTATTAAGTGGTAGTCCAGAGTGCGACATACGTTTTGGAACTGCAACAACAAATATGTATTTTGCAACGAACCAAACATTCACAACAACAGCACAAACTTATACTTTCACAGAAACTTTTGATACTCTTGCAGGAGGAAGTTTAGACGCTATTGACTTTTTATTTGACGGAACCAAAGGGCCATTTGAGTTATTAATTGATGACGTAAAAGTTGAGGAGTTAGGCGTTCAAGGCTACGTCACCAAGCTCTACGACCAGACGGGCAATAACTGTCATGCAACGCAAGATACTGCGAGTTACCAGCCCAAGCTAGTTGCTGGTGGGGATCTGATTACTTCGGGTGGAAAACCTGCTTGGGAATATGTAGATGGATCAAACGACTTGGTTGTTCAAGGAATGACTGGAATTACTGATCTTGATGCTTGGTTTGTGCATGATACTAGCTCGACAGAATTTATGTACCCGACATCCTCTTCTAGTTCGTACTATGGTTTAGTGGCTAAAGATGGGGATTCAAGCACAACTTTAGCGTCTAATTATGGCCCTACTTTAGAGGTCAACGGGACACTTTCGTCTGTAACTGATAGAGATGACGTTCACGATGCGTTGACGGGCAGAAAACTTGTATATCATCGGAGTGCTATAACAGTTAGTTGGCCCTCTTTTCAGGTTGGGTTCTTTGGCAACTCTGCTGTCTCTGGTTGGAATTATACTGGCAAGTTCTCTGAATGGATATGGTACGACTCAGACCAACACGCAAACCAGTCGGGCATCGAAAGCAATATCAATTCACATTATAACATTTATTAATTATGGCATATCTAATATTTCAAAACGAACAGGAAGCGGAAGCTCGTTCAGCCCAAGCAGGACAACAGAAGGGGTATTCTTTCTGGACTCAAGGGTCTGGAACCAAATACCATTGGGGTTGGTCAGTTGAGGCAACTACAGAAGATTCTGAAGAAGATCCTCGTGCATTTATCGAGATACAAAAGAGTGTATCCGTAGACCCTGAGACTGAAGAAGAGACTGTTAGTATTCCTGATCAGTCTCTGCTCACTGAGGAGGATGAGTTAGTGGATGAACTCCCTGAAGATTGGGTAACTGCAAGTGAAAACCCAGATGGTGGCGAGGAAGACGAAGACGAAGACGAAGACGAAGACGAAGACGAAGGCGATGATTGATTATTTGCTCAAGTTCAAAAACAAAGATCAGGCCGTTAAGTTTGCTGATGCGAACGGCTTTACTTCCGTTGTCGAAGAGGAGGGCGGAGAAAAGATCAACATCATCGAGCAGGGCGATGGCTATGTTTTCACGACAATAGGTGAGCATTGGGTTGATACCGGGAAAACCAAAAAATTAAGGGACGAAACAGGGATGGAATGGGAACAGCCAGTAATGAAAAGTGACAAGAAGCACTGGGTTCTATTTAGAGACGTTCATGGCGATATGGATCCGACTCCGGCTAAGAAGTTCATCGTCTGGTCTAGCGATATGACTGAGAAGGTGAGGGCTAGAAACGAGGACGGAGAATTTGAGGCTGATGACCCTGACACCCCGGAGGATGAGGCATGGGTAGAACAACCTGTCCCCCGCCCTGAAAACGCACCTAATCGAGTGTTTCTCTAATGGAATGACTCAACCTTTTATTGTAGACTCTTAGAGATATGGCAGAACCCAGAAAGAACCCGTTTGGAAAAAGAAAAGACACCGGAATCGGGTATGATGGGACACGCACTAACAATCCATTTGCAACGCCTACAAAGTCTCCCAGGAGGCGCGATCAATGGGAGTTAGCCAACCAGGCCCGTAACATCTTTGAGATGAAGAAGGACGCCCAGAAACGGGCGCAGGAGGCCAGAGAAAGAGCCGAGCAGGCCAGGCAAGAGGCTGACCAGAAAAGGTGGGATGAGCGTGAACAGGGCCGGATTGCAGACAAGCAGGGCTGGAATAAAGATCACATTAAATCCTGGTCTAAAGATAAAAACAACCAATGGATACCAACCTTTAAACAGGATGCTGATTGGGAGAGCCAGGGAATTTTCATCGATGATGAGGGCCTGGCCACGGAAAGGCTCAGACATAAACACGGGAAAACTAAAGATGTTGACCCCGCCAGGCAAAATTCGAGTGGAGATTATCTAAGTGAACACATCAAAGAGGACTCCAAAACCGGAGACAAATACGTCACCATAAAAGAAACGGGGGAAAGATACCGCATTGCATCCAATATTAAAAAAAGGATGCAGGACCGCGTTGACCAGGCAGTGGAGGAAGCCCAGGTTGAACGCTTAAACAGACAATCAAAGGTCGATGATACTCAAAACAAGATTGCAAGGCAACGAGCAAAGATAGGTAAACAAAACCGCCTGATTGATCATAGGAAGAAAACAAGCCCGGACTATTACATATCGGGAGATGATCACCAGGACCAGTCGCTGGCTTACCGGGAAGATTACAACTCATTAAACAATTTAGAAGAAGAGCTGGAGAACCTTGAATCCTCCAAACAAGCCTATACGGAGTCAGTACAGGACCAGGATAAATATATTAACTGGATTAAAACCTCTCCCACCTGGTATCAATGGCATGACGTATTCTCCAGAAGAAACTATGATGAGAGCCTTAAAGAGCAGGTAGAGCTAAGAGGTCCAGGAGGAAAGCTATACACGGACCCGGATCAAACTCCAGTACATACGCCCGATGGAACCCTCCAGGTAAAACCCTCTGGGGATACCAGTGAGGAGGCGATTAACATTCATGCCGTTGGCGAGGCGATTGCCCAGGGGACATCAGCCATTAACAATTACATCAAAATACTATCTGATTTAGCCCTCGATAATCCCAAGGATGAGGAAATACAGCAAAGATATGAGGATGCCAAAACTAAGAAACAATCTCGCAACCCAATAATTTCTAATGAAATTGTTGAGACAGTAGGCGTAAAAGTTCTGCCCTCTTCAGACCTGAGAAAAGCTCTTGAGCAGATAGATATTCTAACTGACACATCTAAAGGCCCGGCAAAACTAAAGAAGGGAGTGGCAGAATATGATGGTACAAACATCAGTGTCGCTCAAAAGATTCTTCAAGAAGAAGCTAAAGAGTTAGCAACTAAAGCCGTTTATGACCAGCTTCTTGCTGATGTAAACGGAAACGCAGAAAAGGCAAAGCTGGTGGCCTTTTGTTTACAGGGGAAGGACCTGGACAGCATTTATAGCTTTGGAGGGGAAGCCAAAAAAATCAGGCCACAAACATACAAGGCGCAGGAAGTTGTCTTAACAACAGATGCTTTCAAACTATTACACGACAGTCCTGAAAAACTTACCAAAAAACAAAAGTCTCTTATAGTAAAAAGACTAGAGGAGCATGGGTTTGCTACCGAAGACTCCGGCAGTATTGAGGGACAATCAGCGTGGTTTGATAACACTATAGATATTCCGGCATATCAAAACGCTAAAAAAAGCCTTGAGGATAATTGGAAAGCAGAGGTTGAGTATATGGAAACTGCCTGGCAACACTTTGAAGTGGATGCCCGGACAGGATTAGGATTTTCCTTTAGAAGAGCGCCAGGAAATAAAGGCAAACCGATTTTTCAATACAAAATTGATGATGCCCTGGGAGATGGATCAGTTATAAAAGAAAAAGCTTATTCGTCATGGAAAGATGACGAGGGAGGACTCGTGGAGGATCACCTTGACTTTGTTTCCAGACATCTGGCAGTGACAAGAAAGGATAAAGGGTTCCTCAAGGACACTTCCAATAGATTTAGAAAAACCCTTGCCAGGGGAATGGAAAGCCTTGTCTTCGCTCCATATAGATTGTTTGGATCCAAGGAAAAGGCCGCTCACATTGAGAAAGTAAAAAAGGAGCTTAATAAAATATACGATGAAGAATTTTCCGTCAGCGTTGCATCTGACTTTAAGGCTCGCACAAGTAAGTGGTTAAGGAGGTGGCATGGAGTGGCGGATGGGGCCGCCCAACTTTTCCTTTTTGCCACCGGGGCCAGATATGCAGGATGGGCCGGAGGTATGGCAACCAACTATTCCATGCAAACGGAAAGCATGATCACTGAGGCCGCTGATAGTGGGATGAGTCCAAAAGGAACCATTGGTCTTTACACTACTGCCGCTGGAATAGCCGCAATAGACACACTTTCTGACAGGTTCATGCTCAGTGGAGGTTCAGTTATAAGAAAAGCACTTCCCGCCCTTGCTTATAAAAAACTGGTATCAACTACCGGAGGTAGAATTGCTGCTGGCTTTGCAGGGATGATGTCCAAGGCAGGAACCGAGGGAGCCACCGAGTCAGTTCAAACCTTTTGGGAGAATGTTTACGCAAAATCCGTGTATGACCACGAAAGAGGGCTTGGCGAAGATGTAGCTGACTCTTTCTGGATAGGAGCATTTATTGGTGGAGCAATGGGAGTGCGTTCATTTGGAAGCGACCTCTTAGACTCAATTCAAAATGCAACCGAACTTAAATCCATCGAGGAGGGCCTGGACAAAGTGGAAAAGGCCGCCAACGGAGGCGAGACAATCAAAGAGGAACTTAGCGATATTTCCGGGCAGGAAGTTGATGACGTTGACATTCACGATGCTCACAGCGTCCTCCAGGATACTCACAGCCAAACAGCGGCAAAGGTACTTAACTTTCCGAATGTAAAGACGGCCCTGGCAAATGTCCTGGCTGATCCAAGTAAAGGTCTTTCAGAAGAGAACCAGGAGGCTATTCTTCAGTCAGCAACGGAGGGAGGAGAGGCACTCTTCAGTTCAATCGGCATAGGAAAAAATTACGCACAAAACTTCCCTATTTTAACCATTAAAGAAAGGGACCAGCTTATCCAGGCAATGGAATTAACCAATGAGGTTCTTCCGGGACAACTGGATGCGGCCATATCCGCAATCGAGGGATACATTTTCACAGCCAGGGAAGCTCAAAGTATTCTCGATAATGGTAAAGCCACCCAGGATGAGTATGTAGACGCACTCATTGATATGGGCCTTGCCAGGAAGGACTCTGATGGAGCACTTAAAGTCAATGCCTCTGCCGCCAGGATGCTTCCACGATCCCTTGCAGAACGAATCAGAGAGGAAGCCCAGGAAACAAAAACGTCCACCAATGTGGAACCCGCCATGTCCGGGGAAACAAATACGGACAGCGCTATTGATTCACTTAATGAGGAAGGAAAAGAGGTCGTCAGTGAGGTTGCAGATGAGAGAATTAACTCCCAGCCCACCACATTCAATGTTGATATTTCAAGTCAGTCAGATCCTGACACGGTTCACACTCTCCCTGTTGAGGCGAGTACACCCGAAGTGGCTGAAGATATTGCCAGGAATAGAGCGGAAGTTGCCTTTGGCATATCCGACCCAGTTGTAAATGTTCAATTACCAGAACTTAAGCCCGGTAAAAAGGTAGAGACTGAGGAGGAAGTTACCCAGGAAGAGGTAGCCCAGGAGGAGACACCCGAAGACCTTCAAAAACGGCAGGTAGCCGAAGAGGAAGAAGTAGCCCAGGAGGATTTTCAGAAGCAGGCACAGGAACAAATTGATGAAATGGGGGAAAAAAGGCCCCCTGCCACTGGAGAATTTGGTACAGGAAAACCCGGCACTGGAGAATTTGGACAGGACAAGCCCACCGGACAGGATAGATCCGGGGCAGTCGATATTAAAGACGATCAACAAATTCCACAGAAAGGACAACCCGATGTACAAGAAGACACAGATCCCTTCCCAGGCTCGGAAGAAAGTGTACGCGAGCGAAAGGAAGAAAAAGAAGAAGAACCCATACAAGAAGAAGATGCGCCCAGCGAGGTATTAGATAAGCCCTCTAAGTGGGATCCTTATAAGCATAAGATGACCGAACATCCTGACTGGAAGTACGGTGGTCCTGAAGTAAGGAGAAACATCCGCAGTGAGTGGGCGAAAGCCAATGCTTCTAAAACAAGCCCGGAAATATCAGAGGCTTTCCAGGCGGATGCCTTTATTACGGCAATAATAGATGCCGGAGGGATCCTCTCAAAAACCGGGGCTATAACGAAATGGGGAGCAAGAAAGGTTAAAAAGAATGCCGACCTCTGGGAAGGCCCTCCCAGCCTGGCGCATCCTACCCACAACGTCATTTATGATCCCGATGGCATGGCTCCTGACGAGATGGCCCGTGAAGTGGCCATGTTTTTGAAGGACGCTACCGTGGATGAACTCTACAGTAAGATTGAACAAACAAGCAGGAGCGCTGTAAGTATTTTAAAGCAACAAAAAGAGGAAATTCAAAGACAGGATGAGGAAATTCAAAGACTGAATGAAGAGGAAATTAAGGAACGAGAGAAGGCGGTGGCAGAATTACCTCCCCCACCAAAAGCCCTATCCACTCCGGCTGAAGAGCAGATAGAAATTGTTAAAGCGTTTAATAAAAAGAACCCCTCTAAAATTGATCTTATACCAATTGACCTGGACACCGCTTCAGACCGGGTTGATGTGGACTTGTTTCAGGCCATCGAGGCCGCCACCGGGAGGAGAATAATCCTTACTGAGCCAATGCCTTTTACTAAGGGAGGTTCTTTTTCAGGCGCAAAGGTTGACCCCAACACCATAATCATCAATGTTGATGGATTCTATTCCGCCCAGGCTGTACTAGGCCATGAGTTTTTACACACGGTTAAAGACCAGGACCCAAAGCTTTATAAGGATTTTGTAAAGGCAATTAAGAAAGCCTCCAAATACTATCCTGAGATTATCAGTAAAGTTAATATCGAGCTTTACTTGCAGGAGGAATATAAATCTGAAGAGGAATTATGGGATACTTTGGAAGAGGAAGCCATTGCCAATATTGCTGGTGATCTATTTGTGGACCCTAAATTCTGGGATGTTTTCTATAAAAGGAACGCCAGTCTTTCTGATAAGATAATCCAGGCATTCCATGACTTCATAGAGAAGCTGGGTAACAAGATCAAAGGCGTTAAGGATCCGGTCACCTGGAATACCAGCAAGGCTTTAACTGACCTCGATGCGGTCAGAAATGCTTTTGCAACTCTTATAAATGAAAGTTCAGGCAGTAAGAGATATAAGAACCTGCCAGGACGCAAAGTAAATGACAATTTTGCCCTCGATCCCCAGCAACAGTTTTTCAACTTCGAGTCCAAGCCCGCCAGGGATAAGGTCAAACAGGTTAATAAGAAAATACCAAAGAATAAGCAGTTAAAGGATTTTGGTCAGAAGATTGGCGGAGCCAGAAAAGATCTATGGGCCAACTACAAGGATAAGATCACTCTTGAGCTTGGGGACGATGCCAACATCACCCTTTCCAAACACTTCCCGGAGCCGAACTACAAAGCTCTTATTAAAGCCGGAGCCAACGTGGATGCCCTGGCAACAGTCAGAGCATTAAGGGATATGATTCCGCCCAAACCCACAGGATCAAGCTGGAGACAAAAATCCAGGCTAAAGAAGTGGACGGAAACATTTAAAACAGTGAGGATTCTGGCCTCTCACATCGTGAACAACCCCTCAGAGGCGAGCCTGCAAGTCATAGACGAATTAATAAGGCAGGACCTAACAGCTGACGACAAACTTATTAACGGCTACTCAGGAGTCCTTAGTGATACCTCCAAATTGTCCAGGCAACTGAAACTTTACCGTGCGCTTGGATTCCCGGCCTTCACCGAAATAAAAGGATGGTCAACGGAGCTTTACAAGTCAGTACATCACGATGAGAACGGCCTACCACTCGACTCTCCCAAGCAAGCCCTGGTCGCCAGGCTTAAGGGCAGGTACACCGTAAGAAGCCCCAAGTCCTTTAAGAAGGACATTAATGAGGCCATTGAGGACATTGCGGAGCAGTTGAAAAAAATAATTGCCGACCCGAACAATAAAAGAGCAGGCAAAAGAACCGCAAAGCCACTGATAGACAGGTACGGCATTTATAGGGACACGAGGACCAGGGATATATTTATTGCCCGTAAAATAGGCAGAAACACAGTCAGACTGAAAGAGGGTTTTGATACTGCCGAGCAGGCCAGGAGTTATCTTGCAGATAACCTGGAGGCGATTGATAAAGATTTTGAAGACAGAAAAAACGTCCAGGTTAGAGGCGAGGAAAACCGCCCCAGGGCAGGAGAAGGCTTGAGAAAGCCTGACGAGGATATTGATCCCGAAAGGTTTACATCCAGGTTCCGTTTCAGAGGAGTGGAATTTGGAAACTATGTTGGGGGAGCCAGGAGGCAGAGGGATCTGAATAATGCTTATGACAGCCTTAATGATTTAGCTGACGTTATTAACATCCCAGCAGAAGCTGTATCACTTAACGGGACCCTGGGCCTCGCATTTGGAGCCAGGGGACACGGAGGAGCCAATGCCGCCCTTGCCCACTACGAGCCTATCAAGGTGGCCATTAACCTTACCAAGAAAAGAGGAGCCGGATCACTGGGGCATGAATGGTTCCATGGCCTGGATAATTATTTCCAGAGGCTTAATAGAAAAGGCAAGGCCGACACTACCCCGGTCGGTGACCTGATGACAGAGCGGCAAAGGGTTCCCGAAAAAGCCAGACCCGAAATGGTCCAAGCATTCAATGATTTAAGAGATGCTCTTAGTAAAGGGGATTTTACCCGCAGAGCCAAAGTTCTTGATGAGGTAAGAGCATCCCCTTATTGGAATACCCCGGAGGAGAAAGCCGCCAGGGCATTTGAAACATATCTGGTGGATAGACTGGAGGAGAAAGGAATCACTAATGATTACCTGGCTAACATCAGAAGGGAAAGCGGAGCCTACCCTACCAAGGCTGAAATGGATGCCGGAATATCAGAGGCGTTTGATAACCTGTTTAAATCAATTCAGTACAAGCCCACAGAAAGAGGAACAATGATGTTCGCCCTGGACCCTGAGACGGACTCTAAGTATTTAGAATTAGCTAAGAACCCTAAGAAGAATAACACTGCACTGCGAAGCATGGTCGATTCTGCCGCCAAGATGGCAGGGTATCCCACCAAGGCATTTCACGGAGGAGCAAAAGGGATTAAGGAATTTAAGAATCCTGAACTGGGTTTTCACTTTGCTAAAGATAGAAGAATATCAGAGGTAAGAGATGGGGCGCAAATGTATGAAGTTTACCTCCCCAGCCTGAATGATTTTTATAATGTAGGCACTGACCTTGGTGACTTCAGCGACATGGAGATGTTGAAAGAAATACTCCAGGACGATCAAGAAGGAAGCATTGGACTTCCTATTCCTTATGGGAAGTTTGATGAATTTCAATCTCCAGAAGACGTAGTCAAATTCCTGGAAAGCCAGGGATGGAAAGGAATGACTTACGAGGCAACCTTTGAAGCCAGAGACGCAGATATTAGTGAGGAACTGGCCGAATCATACGTTGTCTTTGATAATAAGGACATTAAATCCGCAGACCCTGTAACCTATGATGACCAGGGTAATATCACTCCACTATCCGAAAGATTTGGAGAATCATCTGACATAAGATTCGCCCTCGATCCTGAGACTGATGAGCCTTTCTACTCAGGAGTGGTTAAAGGTATCCAGGACAAGTTCCCAAACAAGGCTTCCAAGGACCAGGCCCATGCGTTCTTTAAACCTGGCAAGACTCCAGGAGTTAAAAGTGCCGAGGTGGATTACATGGGAATTAACGAGTTCCTGGACGATCACTTCGCCAAAGGAAACAAGACAATAACCAAAAAGGAACTTGAGGAGTTTGCTGAAGCCAATCAGTTCATCCTTGAAATTGATGATAGCGCTAAACAGTGGGAGTCATTAACTCAAAAGGGCGGAGAGAACTACCGGATTCTCCAGTTCAGAAAACCAAAATCAGGAGAAGAATGGGATTATACAGGCGGTCATTTTAGCCCTAATACAGCTTTCCATGTAAGGATTAAAGACAGGAAGGGACCTAATGGTGAAAAGATATTATTTATTGAGGAGATTCAGAGTGATTGGGCGCAGGCCGAGGCCCAACGACAAAGGATTAGAGGAATTTTTGATGAAGATTCCGAAATTTCCTCACAGGCTATAATTAACCAGGAGGAGTTAGAGGATTTAAAAACCAAGGTAAACGAATTTCAGGATGAATATGAACGAGTTGTTCTTTCCGAGATGGATGAGCATTCAGAAGAGTTTAAAGCACACGACAGGCTCCTCAAAACCATTCAGAGTCAATTAGATATAAAAGCGAAGGAACTCTTAAAGCGCATAATAGATAATAAAGAGAAAATCATAAAGGATTACGAAATTGTAAGGGATACCATTCTGAAAAAGACAGATGACTTTGGTGCACTCTGGGCCCCCTACAGTCTAGAAGACCTAGGACTGACGGAGGAGCCAATGGCATATTATGCTAATATATATGATAGTATTGAGTCTGCTTTTGTTGGTATGAATCAGCAAGTTGAAGAGCGCCTGTTCGATAGTAGGGAAGTACAAGACTCATTGCATACCCTCGATGATGAGGGGAGAGCGTTAGAAAGTGCAAGGAGGCTAATGAGGTATTCTTCTGAACAGCCCCACCAAGATTCCCTAAGAGAAAGTTTTTATAAGGTTGCAAAAGCCAACACCGTGGATGACGAAAAAACTTATGGCTTATTTAATATACCGCTTAAAACTAAAGAGCTTGTAGAAAAATTTGAGAGGGAGAGGCATCCTTTTTTATCTGGCGAAACGCTAGATTATATGAGTTTGACCCCCGGATCATGGAAAATTAATAATACTGTTTTAGATATTTTTCAGGAGTTTCAAGATACGAGGTGGATTGATGAGTTGTTAAGCGAGGCCCAGGGAGGGACCCAGGGAGGGACCCAGGGAGGGAAGCGCTTTCTTACTCGCCAGCTGGCTCCGGCTCCCAGGCTAATCGGTGAGAACCTTCAAAATATTGAAGTCGATATATCCAACCTGCCCAATTATGAAGGTTCCGCTGACCTTATGAGTATAGTGGATAGTTGGAAAGTATCTGATCAACGATTACGACTACTTGAGAGGGAAGTGCAATCCAGAAAAGGAGAAGCCAAGGGCGCAATGCCCCTTAGTAAAACTTACCATGAGGCCGCATTAAAGTACCTAGTCAGGCTGGCTGTAAAAAATGGTTATGATCAACTCGCCTGGGCTACAGGCTCCCAGCAGATTGATTTATACACGGAGACGCTTAGACAGAACGTAAACTCCATTGAGTGGGATATGAACGTGGGTGGTGGACAAAATTGGGATCAAGGAACAGAATTTGCTCCTGAAGGTTTTCCAAGGCCAGAGGACATACAGTCTTTTGACGTAATGGTCCGGGCTGAACCTAAAGATAAACCAGGCACATTGGAAGATGTGGGAATATTTCCCCTGCGAGGTAAGGGAGGCGATCAAAATAAATCGCTTGATGATGTAATGGGAAAGAAGATGGCTGATCGGGTCAGGGCCGAGGTAGATGAAAAAATACAAAACAATCTTAAGCCTGAAGAATACAAAGGAAAAATTGAGGAAGACGATTTAAGCATAGGCGGTCACTTCCATCGGTTGATGTATGACCAGATGGTTCCCTCATTTCTTACAGGAAAGAAAGGTTATCTTAAGAAGTTCGGAGCCAAAGTTGAAAATAAACCAACCCTTTTTGAAGAGCCAGCCACGCTTCCTGATGACTTGCTCAAAGAAATATCAAAGCAGATGGATGGCTATGACCATGAGCATCTCTATAATGAAATGCATGGAGCCTTCAGTTCCGTCCAAAAAGAGCTACAGGACTTTCAGGATTACCTGGCGAGCCATACTTTCCCTTTACTGTCCGGCGGCAATCCCTCGCTGGAAAAACTGGGGACAAGAAAGTTTATTGATACAATCCACTCCCTTGCTGACGGGTTTAATAACATTTTTAAAGTCTATAGGAAAAATACTCCTGACTATCTTCAGTTCATTCATGGCTTTGATCAAACCTACGAGGTCCCACCTGGACAAGAACCGCCCCAGATGGCTCCAGATATACCGGATGACGGAACGGGAATAACCGTTAATGCCGCGCTTGCTGGGACTGGGGTTAGCACAAATAGGACAAACAGAACAAGAAGATACAGGGGTGGTGAGCACTTTTTGGATGATCTGCACTATGATGTGATTGATAATAGTAGCATATCTTCTTATTACACCCCACGGAACAAACTTGCATTATATGAATACACGTTTGGAGATAGGGACATTATAAAGTTTTTAGACCCCAGGCGCTCGGATGCAATGTGGACCCGCGTCTCACTTCTTAGGGATAATGATGTAGCAGATTATGAGGCATCATTAGGGAAACAGGATACTATTTTTAGACGGGAACAAAAGACTGGAAATGATCTGAATGATTTTAAGCCTGAACATTTAAATGAAGTAAAGAATTTCTGGCAAAAGCATGGCATTAATGTACTGGATGGATATTTAACCCTACTGGATCGTTTCAACGAAGAGGATTTTTACTGGGATCAGCTCCTTGTGGCGGATACGGTAACGGCACGGTTACAGGAGCAGGCCACTGGTGGGTATAAGTATCCAACAGCGCCAACTATTGTCTTCACCCCGGAAATGAAGCAGTCCCAGGAACTCCAGGACCAACCTTCAACCTTCGCCCTGGACCCCGTAGACGGCAAGAAGCTCGCCTCAGTTAAAGGATTAAACCAATTTACCCAGGCCATGGATAGAGCGCCCTCAGAGGCCGTCCTGGGAGCTTATGAACACATTCCTGTTACCGATGATAATACGGAGAAGATTTATGCTTTAGCCGATAAGGTTGAGCAAATATTACAGCCCACTACTGAGGAGAACCCTTATGCCAGGGAAGCTCAGAGCAACGCGGCTGGACTGGTTGCCGGGATGATCCGCAATGGGGAGCCTAAACAGCTGGTGGAGGATCTTATAAGCGAGAGAAGGAGACTGGAAAACTACCAGGGACACCCGGATCTTAAAGCCATCATTGATGATATTGCCTACGAGGAGGCGGTCATGCAGGTCCCCCAGGTAAAAGAGCACACCAAAAGACAGAAGAATTTCATAAAACTCTGGAACAAGCATAAGTCCAAACCTGAATCCTCCTACGCCAAGGCTTCCGCCAAGGCTCTGGAGAAAGACTTTGGCAAGGACTGGAAGGATATAGCCGAAGGTACTGACATCCAGGTTATCCCCTCCCCTAAGTTTGCACTCGATCCCGTGGGAGCAGAAGCCAGGGTTCCTTCCCGACTGATAAGTAGCGCAACAGCAACAGATGTACATAATCCCGCCAACTCCGTGGATTACAAAGAAGTGGAGCCAGGCAAAGCCAGGCAGACCATTAATGCGATAAAAAGAAAGGCCAGGCAAAGGCATAAGGACACAGGCAAGATCTGGCCGAGCTTCCTGGACTGGAGAGTCAAGAAAGGATTAAATGCTGAAGAACAGCAGGAGGAGTTTATAGAACACCTGAAGAACAATCTACTCTGGCTTCATAATAAATTCCCTGAGAAGTTAAGGTCACGAGCCAAGAAGTGGTACGATGGAGCACACAAACTTTCACTGAAGTGGGCCGAAAGGTATGGGGTCCCTGCCCGTTCAGTGGCCGCAGTTATTGCTTCCCTCTCGCCGCAAAGGAACTGGTTTACCAATGTGAGCCTGGCTGAAAGGGTCCTGGATATTGTTGTCGAGCACAGGAATAAGAAATGGACTCCTGAAATGGAAAAGTCCTTAAGGAAAATATTAAGCAGTAAGAAAAAGTCCGAGGTGGATGAAAGGGTTAATGCCATTAAAGGAAAAACATTCGCCCAGGTATGGAATAAACGCTCAACACTTGAGACTGCTAAATCCAAGAAAGATGCTGTTGGTGATTATATCCGCGCATTTGATGAAACTTACTTCGGTAAGGAACTGGCTCAGACCACACCGGAAGGAGAGTTCCTGGGCAAATGGTCCGATGATGTGCAGTGGGGGTCGAATGAATTTATTTTTAAAGCGGTAAGCGTACTGGTGGATCCCTCCCATGAAAACATTTCACAGAAGCTGGGAGGCTATCACAAAATCAGAAGCTTTTATAACAACATTATAGCGCCTCTTTATGGAGATGATGTAACTATCGATACTCATGCAGTGGCGGCGGCTCATTTAAGACCTTTGTCAGGAGCTTCCACGGAGGTGAAACTGAACTTTAATGAGACTGTTCCTGATGTAAAGGGGGTTAGAGGCAGTGTTATCAAGGGTGGTGCAAGCTCATCAGCAGTAACCGGAATACAAGGATCATATCCCCTGTATGCGGAAGCTTACAGAAGAGCCGCCAGGGAGGTTAAAGGAGGGCCGATTCTGCCCCGTGAAATGCAGTCTATAGCATGGGAAGCGATCCGAAGCCTGTATGGTGACAGTGTTAAAAAGTCCATAAATAAAATGGACGAAATAGAAGGAATTTGGTATGATTATCAAAATGGAAAATACACTCAAGGACCTACAAGAAGCAGGGCGTTTAGAGCAGCAGGTGGATTCACAGATCCCGCCTGGTCACGACAGGACCAGCTGGTGGATGAAGACTTCGGGGATTCCACTTACATTAGCAAATTACCTAGAACACGCCTACTCGGACAGGAACTTCCAAAAAGAACCTCTAAGCGGAGAGGAAGGGGCCATGATCCCGTCAGCGATAAACCGGGAATAAGAGGACTTAAGTTTGCACTCGACCCTGAAAACGTCAGCAGGGACTATGAGGAGAAGAAGGCCCAGAGAGACAGGGCATCCGAACTGCTTGGTGATGTAAGTAAAAAGGAGAAGGAAGCCAAGAAAGAAGAGAGGAAAAAGACCAAGCCTCAACGCTTTGGCTTATTTAATTATTTAACCAAAGGTCAGTACGACCTTATGGACCTGGCTTCAGGTACACATGGAGGCACGGGTACAGCCGGAGAAACTTTAAGGGAAGCGGAGTTTAATACAGCCAAGACAAAGGCGGCTGTTAAGGAATACAGTGATCTTCTTTCCAGGGAAATTAAAATGCGGGTGGGCGTTCCTTTATGGAGGCTCATTAAAAGAGCTAAGAGGATTAGCAAGTTCACCAGGGATATGCACGTTACCGCCTCCAGGCTCAATGCCGTGAAGGTGGACCCGGAGACGCAGGAGTTTATCTTCCAGGGCTTTGATGTTCGCATGGGCTTTCTCACAATGGATGAAGCCAAAGCCAAGGGCGCAATGCCTGGCGATTATATCAGACTTGGAGGCCAGACATTAAAGGTCGGCCAGTATGTGGATGAACTTGAGGGCTATGTTCTGCTCCAGCACTTCACTGCCGGGGACCAGGCGAAGCTTTACAGTGAATTTTTAAATGAGTACCCGGACCTGGGAATCTTCCTTCAGAGGTGGATTCACCCGGAACTGGCAAGTCTCAGGTGGACAGCATCCAACAATGTTAAGACTCCTATCTTCAACAGGCACTCGCTTAGAGAGGTGTTCCAGGAGACGGAATATGGTGATCCCGGTTTTGTGGAGGGATACACCCCGGACATTGCCGCTATGACCATACTTGGCGGAGCCTTCCTGAAGTCCAAGGCATTTCTGACCAACACCAAACAACAGCGGGAATTAGGCGCACTCTTTGCCAGGAGAGCCAATAAGGCCAGGGCATTGAAGACAGGAACCGCCAGGGAACGCGGTTTTGCCATTGATATGTTCAAGGGCTTTAACATCAGAGCTTTTGAAGCGCACCAGGAATCAATCAGCAGGGAGAATGCCTTCAACCTTTTAAAGGCCGCAACCAAGGACATCCCTGAAGACGGCACAATCCCTAAAGATCACACGCAAATAAGTAAAGCAACTCTCAACGACATCATTAAAGGAATGGTGGTCACCATGGGTCGTGAATCCGCCAAGGGAAGTTCCCTCCATAAAATATGGCAAAAGGCGGTCGATCATGCCGGGCAGGTGGAATACCTGCAACCAGCACTGTTTGATGTTAATAATGAAAATTTTGATGAAAGAGAACTGAAGGTTATCGACTTCCTGTTCGGAGACTCCAATGCCATCAGATATGTGGGCAACAATGTAATGATGGACAACCGGAGTTATTCCAAGCTCCAGGACAACTTCGCCTCCAGGAATCACAATGAGCTACTGGAAAACGCGGCCAATATGATTGCCGGAGCGATGAAGCCCATGATTGGAGGATTCTTAACATTACCGGGAACAATTCTGATGAACTGGATCGCTCCCAACCTGCAATCCTTTTCAGGTTCCTTAATGAGACTCAACAAGGCCGCTATCTACGCTTCCACCGGAGCACTCAATAAAGAGGACCGTGCCAGGGCCGAGTATGAATTAAGGGCCGCATTGGAAAACCTGAAGGGGTTGGCCACCAGGAGAGCAAGCAATTTCAAAGGCATTGACTGGTTCCTCACGGGAGAGGAAAGAATGACCGGGCAACTCTCCCAAAAAGATTATGACAAAGGAACCTGGAAGCTGATCAAAGAAGGTCAGATAGGTAAGGCCATTAAAGTCGCCACGGACCGCAGGCGTTATTACGGAGAAGTCGTCCCCAGGGAACTCTTTGATAACAATACTCTTATTTCCGCCATCACCAGCACGGATCCCGAAGACTCAGTGATGAAGGACCTGCTGAATCTCAATGCTCCAGGAGCCATATTGAGAGTTGCCAAGTTCCATGAAATGGATCCCACTGTAAAACAGAACATGGTTTATTCCTCGTACAAGGCCCATGCTCAGATGGCATATAAGAAAGCTGTTAAAGAAGCTAAAGCCAAAGGTCAAAAAATTGACACCTCGAAAAAGAACTGGATGAGGAACTGGATGAAGAATGTCAGGAAAACAAATCCTGAGATTCACAAGGAGGCCATGGCAACCGCAATGCTTTTCGCATTTGATTACAGCAATATACCAATGTGGCTTGGAAGCAATCATCCCGGAATGGTGGCGGCAAAGCCAACCATCTTCACGTTTGGTAACTTCATGTATAACTACCTGAAATTGCTTTACAACCTCTCACCACTTGGGGCCGGGATAAAACTGGCAAAAAGCAAGGGTAAGAAAGATGCCCTGGGAGGAGCGGAATGGCGCAATGCCACATCCACCCTGGCTCTCTGGGGGCTGGCCACTGTTATTTACCAGAACCTTCTGGGAGATGATGAGGAAGATAAACCTTTGGTTGCTGGCAAGCTTGGAACCAGCACATCCGTCCTCGGTGATATGCAGAAGTTTTTCTGGACGCAGACCGGAGGCAAAATCAATCTTGAGGCACTTCCTGATTGGATCGGCAACTCAATCCGGGCCTATCTGTCCGCCTACGGCGCGGATGATGCGGACAACTACGAACTCTGGTTGCGGGGACGCTCCCTTCCCTACATTAATATCCTGGCGACTCAAAGCCTATGGATGGACCAGGGCAAGAAAGGAACCACCAACCTGGATACAGCCATTCTTGAATCCATCGAGATGGCGAGAGAATTTACCCCATCAGGCCCACTGTTGCAGTTATTAGTGGGAAGCAAGTACACTTCAAATCAGAACATAACCCAGAGAGGAGCTAATCTTTTTTATGATCTGACCACCTCCAGGATAGTACCGGGGCCATACCGAAGACTGGGAGCCAAGCTATCTGACCCTTACGCCAGGAGGCGATACTCTAATGAGACTCTGGAATACAACACCAATGAGTTCTCGAAATTCTGGAATGAAATAAAGATGAGTACGCCTGACATTTGGCCTTTCAAATCCATGTCCAGTGAAACTCTCCCGGTTCATGGAAGACTTAAGAGAAGAAAACTTAAGAAGACCAAGGATGGCAAGATTCCAACCCTTGAGCAGGCCATGGGCCAAAAAGCTGATGTGGATGAGGATATAAAACAGCTCATTGCCATGGAGATTAATCCTGAGAATAATGTAAGAATCAAGGAGAAGAAGGGTGAGATTTGGATTACCTACCCTACCCCTGAAGCAGTTCGTGAAACGCCTTGGAGTGAGGAGTTAATGAGTAGCAGTATAAGAGTTGAGGGGAAGAAAACCATTGAGAGGGCCATTGGTGAGGCCGGAGTTGAAGACTACCGGGACATTAACAACCTGATAGAAAGGGCCGGAGAGAATCAGGAAAAGATAGAAGACCTTAAAGATGATGAACAGAAAAGTCTTAGTGCCTGGACAGCCTACACAACGTCCAGGGAATACAGGGATGCCATAAGAAACATGACCCTCCGGGACATGAGTAAAGCGGCCAAGCTTCAGAAAACCAATGGCACTGAAATTCAGGGTCTTCCTAAAGACGCTAAACCGGACTTCCTCAGTAAGGTCATAGACCTGGCCGAAAGGGATCAGTTTGGTAATATTATCAACCGGGCTGACAAGCGCCCCATTGATCTGAATATGTATAAGAAGTGGGAGCTGGTTCCACTGGATTCAAGAAATGAAAATCCTGGGACCAATCCAAGGGCATACCGGATTAAGAACAAGACTAAGAGTACTAAAATCCCCTACTTTCCTTTTAAAAAGAAGAGGGCTAAATAAGTGACTTCTGCTGATCAATCAGCACTTCCATCTGATTCTTATAATAATGATCAAAGGGAATATGCTCTCTTTTCGGGGAGGCTTCCCATCGTCTCCAGATAACCGACCGCAGACGCTTTGATAGTGAGCCTCCAGGGTGCTTATTAGCACTTTCATCAGAAGCCATGGGTGCATTTGGGTCAACGCTCTCAGGGGCGATTATAACCCTGGCCAAGGCCCCCTGAAGATCAACCAGGTCGTGATAAAGCTCCCGGTTGCATTCCCTTTCCGTGGACAGCCTGATGGTGGCAGTAAAATCCTTACGCCTGTTGATCCCATCCACTGAACACATGAGGTCGCAGGCTTTGAGCGGTTCCTCATCCTCAATTAATTCAAACTCATCTACCATTGAATATTTTCCCTTCCTTTTATGTCGTGCGCTTCACAAAGGTCTATTATCGCCTCTCTCTTGCTTTTGCCATATCCGCAGGGATCATCCTCGTGCTTTGCCATGAACTTGGCTATGTCTCTGACTCCATACCATGCGACCCACTCCCCTTCCTCTTTGAAAGTGTGAATCTTATTGTTATTTATGAACGCTTTTGCCGGGACTTTTCCGTCATGCGTTTTTGGTGTGAATTTTTCCATTGATTGCTCCAGTGAAGAATCCTCTCCAGTTTAAGTTTGTTATCGGTCCCGTAAGTAATTTCCGTCAGTGTCCCGAAAAGGTCCGGGTCGTAACGGACAATGTCCTGCGCGAGTTGTTCGAGATTATCCATGATTTAAAGTGGTCAGATGGGTGTTCGACTTAGGTGACCTATATGACCCGGCCCGGAGTTCTCTTCCGATTCCCATTCCCCTCTGACCTATTAACCTCCACTAGAAGGGAATATCATCCCCCTCTAAATCACTAGCTGTGGCGGTTAAAGTCTCTGTCATGGGGCGCTGAGAAGCCTGGGACCCGGCAAAGTTCTGCTGTTGCTCATTCTCCTCCTGGCGCTCTTTTGAGTAATCTGCATTTCCCACGAAAGGCAACTTCACTCCAGCATCCCGCTCCTCTTTAGTCGATTGCTGAACCGCTCCCCATTTGCCATAGTCGCTGGATGGGGTTGGAATTAAAACAAGGTCACAATACGTGCCTTTCTTGCCGACAAAGAATCGATCCTTATCGAGCTTGGTTACATCTAGTTTTACTTTGATTATTTTTTCCATATACTTTTTAGGCTTCAGTTAAAAAAAAGAGGTGACCGAGCGCCTAAACCCGGTCACCTCATATCCCCCATCTAGGCGGCCTTAGAACTTGACCGCTTTGAATTGTTTATTTCGTTTTGCATCTGAACTATGAAATGCCAAAGCTTGAAAGATTCATCGCTCAAAGAATGACTCACTACCTTGTCTTTCCACTGAATCATCTCCTCTCTCTCTTTAACCCCAAGCTCAATCAGGGGCCGACCCTTAAGAGTTTCAGCTTCTTTCCACGCCCCCTTGGCAAGCTTAGGTGCTGGCCTGTCTTCTTTCCCATAACTTTCATCAATGTAGGGGTCGTCTATTCCCCTGCCCTGATAAACGGAAAGCCCTACTCCCATGAAACTTGAAGCTTTCGACATGAGGTTAGTCTGAGCCTTCTTTCGGCCTTCGGCGAAATTGCCCTTGAAGATTCGGGCATCACCCACGGCTGGTACGATGCATTTTTGGCCCTTGTGCATATACCAAAGGTGACCCATTGCGGCTATGAAGCCATCCCTCTCAATATATTCATCAACATGAACACCCCATCCCCAGCCTTGCATACCAAGCACTTGGGTTAGGCGCTGAAGAATATGATAGGCATCTATCACGGTCATTGTCCTGCCTCCAAGTTTGAGGTCTTTGTAGGCGGATGATGGGAGTTTAGCGGAGAGCCGATGAAATAGCTCGCTATCAGTTAGTTCTTTTACAGTTTCCATACGTTTGTTTTCTACGATTAATATTACAATTATTTAGTTACGGGAGTCATTCTATACAGTTTGACTCAGTATGCAACACAAATTTGAATATTAGAGGTCTAAAACAGGAATTTCCTCACGTTTCATAGCCCCTCTTTCAACAGCCTCCTCGAAACGAGCCATAACAATATTATAAGTGTCACCGTCACCGTTTCTGCTCCCCTGCTCCTCTGCCTGTTTATCCAGGCCGAAGATCTTAGCCCTACGCGCCAGGGCTGAGAGAAGCTGGCCCGCCGCCCCGCTGTCCACTCTGGTATTCTCATTATTGTCAGTATATAGAAGATGCTCTTTAAGGGTTGATATTAGCTCACCTGTCGTTTGGATTTGAAAAGCAACTTCGTGATCGTGAAGCTGTGCAATCTCCTCTGAGGCCAGTTTGGTGGCGTGTTGTAAATATCGGGTTACTGATGACGGATTGCATTTCATAATCTCAGCAATCTCCTTACCGCTTTTGCCTTTGGCGTTTAGCTCCACGGCTTTTTTGATATTCTCATAAAGAGTAACAGTGCGGCTGGAGGATGCCTTCTGTGAACGCTTGGTGATAATCTGTTTACTCTTGGCTTTTCTTTTCCCCTGGCCTTTTTCTTTACTCATTTTCCTCCTCCGGTTCAGCTCCCTGGGTTGCGTAAAGAAGCCAGTTATCATCCCCCAATACTCTTGACACATCAAAGGTGGCCCCCAATTCGCTCGCTCTTAGGCAAAGCTTGAAGCCCACCCCGATCATTGCCGCAATAATGCACAACTCCCTTTTCCTTTTTCCCATTTTAACAAGATCCTTGGATCCTACCGAATCGTAAATCTCATCATGCAAAGGGCCGCTGAGTCTTCCGGTCAGCATATCAAGCCGCCCATCGGTGATGGGTATATCGGGAAGTGTTATTTGCTCTTCATTACTCATAATGAAAAGTTACGTCATATAACAGGGTCTACAAGCTTAATGGCGATTAGAAGTGGAAATATTGAGTCATGTTCAGCGCCTGAGTGACTACATCAATATTTTCAGTTAGAAGGGATTTAAAGGGTTCAGATATGCCTTGGTCAACCCAATGCCTAAATGCCGTTTCTTCTGTTATCTTGTCATCGTTGAGATAAAATTGCTTATCTGCGGGGTCATACGAAAGCAACTTACCATCATCCATCTCAACGATTTGGGTGTGTGTATTGCGGTGCATAAGTTATATAATTGTCGATTATGACAATGCTAGTAAACAAAAAAATGCAGTACAAAAACCTTAATATTTTTTTCATCTGCATAAGCAACTAAGTTGCAAATACTTATCACGATGAGTCACACACAATAAATATTTGAGTCATGTTAAATATGAGCGACATTTAGCTTTATGAAAGCTTCCGCTCTAGCATTTTCCGATGACCAACAAAAGGCTCTCTATCTCAAAAAGATGGCTGAACATTGTGTAACCCAGTTCAGCAAAATAAAAGGAAAGCTCAAGCCAACCATTGAGAGGATGAATAAGTATTCCTCTGAGTTGGATGGGGATTTTCGCCATAGAGTCACGGGCAAGGCCACTGACATTGACATTAGAGGGGCTGTAAATGAGAAGATTTTTGATCGGAGCAACTTCAGTTTGTCGGTTACCAGGGGCCAGGTCCGCTATATTGTAAGCAAAACCTTTGATGAGATGTTCGGATCAAGGCCATGGATGGCAGTGAAGCCCATCGGTCTTAATGATGTGGAAAAGGCCAGGGATTTACAGAAATACTGCGAACATAAATTTAATGACCCCAGAGCCAACGTGGAACCTGCCATTAAGGATGCCTGTTTAAGCGCCTGGGGAATGGGCTATGGAATTTTAAAAACCTCTTATTTAAGAAAAGTCGAAGAATTTGATACCGTTATTGATGTGCTGCTTGATGAGAGTGGTGAGCCAATCCTGGGAATATCAGGAAGGCCCATCACCTCCAGCTCACCTAACTACTGGAATGACAAGGAAGATGGCTACGTCTTTGAGGATGATCCTGAGAAGAGGGCTTTTAAGAATCCTCAGTTTAGCGAAATAACCTCATCAGACTATGCCGTTAAATACAATGGGCCGGAGTTGGCGTGTGTGTCGTATAAGGATTTTATTGCCGACCCGGATTCCGCCAGGCTTGAGGATTGTGATTTTGTTTCCCACCACCAGGCATGGACGGTTGGTGAATTGAAAAAGGAGTTTGGCCTGGGAATGATTGACCCGGACAAGTATGACCAGATCCTGGACAGCGCTGGACTCAACAAGGTCCCAAGCGTGGCGGATGCTGATCCGTTCAGCACACCGGACAGCACCGGACAACTCTGGGGCAAGCGTGATAATGCCAACTTTATCAACGTGGCCGAGTGTTACTTTAATTATGAGCGCCCAGGGGAAACGGATGAGGATGGCAATGTAAGGCCCGGTGATGTGGTTAGAATGTTTGCCCTTGTCGCCCTGGACAGCCAGGAGGTTATCTGGGCTGATTATCTTGGCAATGTCACCCCGCAGGCGGATCTTCCCTTTACGGTTATCACCTGCGACAAGGGACGCAACAGCTGGACCGGAGCTGGGTTCTTGCAACGCTTTGACCAGGAGCAACAGTTCATTGACGAATGCTTTAACCAGATCAAGGTAAGAAACGATTATGCCGCCAATCCGATTGTTATTATAGACCGCAAAGCCTTCCAGGAAGGCGAAACAGGCAAGTCCTTCGAGTGGGGTCCGGGCCTTCATAAGGAATTAAGAGGAAACGCTGTAGCCTCCGAGGCCGTGCAGGTGATGCCTTTACCGCAAATGGAGAACGAAACGCGCTCGCTCATGGACACGGTCATACAGATGATCACCATGGATTCAGGAGTTTCAGGCGCGGCCCAGGGAGATGTGGGAGCTTTACCTCAACTCAACACCGCAACCGGGGTCAAGCAGGTCCTGGGGCATGGCTCGATCTTAAACAAGATGAGCATTAGGGAAGTGCAAAGAGGGGTTGAGACTGCCATATTCAACCTCACAAAACTGATGCTAAACTCAATGGACCCAATCGAAACGGTTCATTTCTTTGAGGGAGAAAATGAGGTCGAGGCCATTATCGACCGCGATGACTTCAATCAACTGGAACTGGATGTGAGGTTAACCCTGACTAAGTTCCATCAGGACGAGGAGGAAAGCAGGTTAATGCGGGTTATGATGACCGTGGAGCGTTACCTGGCGCTTCCTGTTTATGCAATGGAAAAGGCACGGGCGCTGTTCATTGACCAGTTAAGAATTTTGGGAGTTGAGGACGCTGAAAATAAACTGCCCCTGGCCCAGGAGGTTGCCATGGCTATGGCTCCCCCGGAGACAGAACCTACAGAGGAGGAGATTAATGAGGCCGCTCCCCCTCTCCCTATTAATGAGGAAGAGCAGTTGGATGACGAGGCCGTTGATATGATTAAAGAAACGGAGGCGGAACCAGTCGTATAAATATGGCCATCAACGCTGGGGAAGCTGAAAGGGCCGAGCACCAGAGAGCGCACGTTCTGGGATTGGCGGAAAATAAAGGATTTGAATGCATCACAGATGTTCTTAATGAATTAATAGAAAGAGAAAGAGAAAGAGTGGAGTCTCTGACCCTGGATGAGCGGGAAAACCTGGTGGCCAGAGCAAGACTCAGCGCCTTCCAAGAAGTGTCCAGGATACCAGCGGACATAGTAATGAATGCCGATTCCGTACTCGATAAATGGGAAAAAGAGAGTAAATAGTGAGTCTACCCTGAAAGGTTGAATATTTTGAAAAGAAGATTAGGTTTTAAGCGCAACAGAAAAACAACGGGAAAGACTCCGATTTTTTCAAACATTAAAAACAGATTTATGAATATTTTACTCAACTGGGCCAGGACCAAACTGCTTGAATTTTTAGCCTCATGGAAGACAAGCCTTGTAGGCGTTGCGCTTCTTCTTGAAGCAACAGGAGGAACAGTCAGCCTGGTACTTGATAATACCACTCCCCTCGAAGTGGAAAGCCTCCAGGGTCGCTGGGAGCTTATAGTCGCCGCTTTTGGTCTGATAATGGCCAGAGATAATACCACGCCATCAGAAAAGGTGGCCGCCGCCAAAAACAAACAATGATTAAACTAACAATACTATTATTTTCCTGCGTCATATTAACCGCCAGCTGTAGCCTCACAAAAGTTCCCGTAAAGAATGTGGGTGCTGTCACCGGAAACAAAAAGGTTCTGGGCATTGAAGCTGATGTTTTAGACCGCAAGGTTGGAGCCGGGGTCTGGATTGACCTTCCCGGAGCCGAGTAATCGGACACTCATCCCCAAAGGAATGTTCCGTTTCCTAAAACGACTGACGGCAAAATTACGTCAGCGATGGAAGCCCAGGAAGAAGGCAAAGAAAAAATCCTCTCCCAAACCAAGGAGAAGGCACACTTTTGATGCCAGGACAAAGAAGAACCTGGACACCTTACACCCGAAGGTTAAGGACACTTTCATTGCTTTGACTGAAATTGCCATCAGTGTCGGCAAAAAATATGGGGTTACGGTCAAAATGATAAGTGGTCATCGCTCCATGGAGGAGCAGAAGAAGCTTTATGCTAAAGGCCGCTACGGCAACCCTGGCCCTATTGTCACCACCGTCAAAGTTTCCCGGCACTGTTTTCAGATAGCCGCCGACTATGGATGCTTTTCAGAAAAGGGAAGTTATCTGGATGCAACCAACCCGACTCTCACCGCTAAAATATATACTGAGATATACAAGGAGGCGAAGAAAGAGGGATTGCGTATTATCCATGGAGGGACATGGAAGTCTTTCCCCGACCATCCCCACTTTGAATACAAGAACAATTTAACCATTTCCCAGATGAAGGAAATAGTAAGAAAGGGGGAGCAAGTCGTCTAATGGGCAGTGATCCCCCACTCATGGAGGCTGTTGTCGGCCTTATCGCTGGCCTGGGAGCCTGGCTCTCCTGGAGAGCGAAGAGTGAGGCATCAAAAGCAAACAAGGAGGCCAGTGAGGCCAACCGGGCCGTTAACGGCAACCCTGACGGAAGCCCAAGACTTTATGAGATGGTAGGAACAATTAAAGAAAGACAACGAGGAATCGATATAACGGTAACCGAGCTGAGAGACACACAGAAAGTGCAGGCCGAAACATTAAGGGATCATTCCGAAGAATTAAGGAGGCATGGAAAATCGTTAGACAAATTATGTAAGGAGGAATGTTAAATGGCCTGGCAGTCGTTTGTATGCGCCTCAGATACCCACGGTGAACTGATTGACCGCAAGGGAAAGAACAGCTATCAGAGCTATATCCTCCAGTGGATAAAGGATCATAAACCTCGCTGGCGATTTATGCTTGGTGACTTTATAGATGCTAAAGCAATTCGAGCTGGCGCAAATGCCGAGGACAGGAGTAGCTCCATGAGAGAAGATTGTAGAGCTGCTATTGGATTCCTCCGCGCCTTCCAGCCCCACAAGCTTACCCTGGGCAACCACGACCAAAGACTTTGGCTTTTAGCTAAGTCCGAAAAGGATGGTCTTGAAGTGGATTATGCAAGACAGCTTGCCAGGCAGTTTGAAAATGAGTTTGAGGCGATGGGGACTGAATGGGTTGAGTATGATGTAAAGAAAGGTTGGATAGAGATAGGTCCAAGGGGAGCCAACTCAGGACCAAAGCTAATGAGTCACGGATACTTTTCAAATATGCACCCCGCCAAAAGCATGACCCAGGCGGCTGGGACTTCGACCATCAGTGGGCATACCCACGCTTACGACTTCTGGCGACAGAACAACCTGGCAGGCGATGAGAGCTACGTCTCCGGGTGTGGCTGTCAGATTGCCCAGGAGTATAACCGCACTCACGCAAGGAGGTTGAAGCACGAACACTCATTCCTGGCAGGCTCGATCAATGATCGCACTGGGTCCTGGCAGGTATTCAGAATAAAAAAAGACGAGGAGACAAACACATGGCTAGATCCGAAAAAACTTTAGAAGATATTCTTAAAACGGTAGATAAGCTCACCGCCGCAATGCAGGAGGAGATGCATCCACAACCTGAGAACACTATTACACCACGACAGTATTCAGAATTTAAAAACTGCACCATGTCCTCTGCTGGTGAAAAACTTCTTAGACTTTACAGGGGAGGAAAGATGGACAGAAAGAAATGGAGAAACACTCACGTTTACTGGGAACTATGAAAGAGAAGCTCCCTCCTATTCGGCACGTTGTTATCCTGGGACAGCTTTTCAGGATCGAGATAACCAACGACCTTAGTGACGAGGAGTTAGGAAGGTGCGAGACAACCGACCAAAAGCTGATGATCAATCAGAGGCAGGGGGCCTGCTCCATGAGAGATACGGTCCTGCATGAGATTAGTCATGCCTTGGCCTACCTACTAACTCTTAAAGAAGACTCAACAGAAGAAGAATTTGTGAGTCGCTTTTCAACGGGACTCAGGGCGGTGATGATTCAAAACAAGATTTTAAGGGAATGGATATTTACCGCTCCCTATGAAGAAACAAAAAAAGGGGAGGTGTTACCCTCCCCTGTGAATTGATGCTGATAGGGGCATCTAATGTTTGGTAGGCTTGATGGCCATAGTCTCCTCATTCAGGAAGTTGGTTACCCAGGTGTCATTCTCTCTATTTCCATAGATGAGGATTCCTGCACGGGTTCCATCTTCTTTAACGGGTGCATAGTTTTCTATGCGATCCCAGGCTTTCCAGTCCGGGATGTACCAAAGATAAATAGCCTTGGTAACCTTCAGAAACTTCTCCGACTTGATCGAAGGGTTGTTCCCGGCATAAACCAGGTTGAGTCCTGCCATTGCCTCCCAGGGTGAAGTGGCGATATGCCAGCCCATGAAATTGGATGCGTAGTAGCAACCACCGGGCCGGGTCAAGGATGCCTTGACTGACGATGGTATTTCTTTTTCCGCTAGTGTCATAATATTATTCTCCTTTCTAATTTGTTTAGGTTTTGTTTTCTGAACCTGTCTCATCAGTACCTGGAGGTTATCCCAGGCAGACTCCGTTAGGAGTTTCGACTTAAGCGACCCAGGACGGGGGGTTCTTTCCGAACCATCCCATCTTTTGGATTTGCGCCTTGGTAGGCTTGTTCTTGAGAATCCTGAATCTCTTCAGTCTTTCTTCAAAGGTAGACTCAGGGGTGTAAGCCCATGAATGTTTGGTGGATGAGGTAACCTCACCGCCTGGTGAGTACCATGTTAGTCTGTAAGCCTTACGGCTTTTGATATAACGGGCTTTGTAGAACAGGCCCGTGCTGTTTTTCTTTAAGTAAAGAGTGCCTTTCATGTGACTAATATAACATAGTCACTTTTAGAATTTGTTAGGAACAGGCCAATTCTAGCACTTACAAAAAATTACACACTTGTATAACAGTGTAAAAAAAAATGAAAAAAAAGCTTGGAGGGGTTTTTGCGTTTTTAGAACTCTGTTAGATTATTGATCAATAGGATGAGTTCCGTTGTATAGTTTCGACATCACTTTATCCATGTCTAATTCAAGCATTGAGATTTTAAGATTCTGTTTTACGTCATCGGGAAGAGAGCCGCTTCCCCATTTTCCGGCAGGCCAATCACGTACAAAGATTGAATGTTTCTCAACGTCCTTTGCCATCATTTGAATTTGAAAATCATTGTGCTGGACAGAGCTTTGCAAGTTCGATGCCCACCAAACAATGCCTCCTGCCTGAACAGCAAGGCCGACAAAAAGAGATATTATAAATTTAGGATCTATCCCCTTTTCCTTTATACCATCAGACATGACTAACCCTCCGGGACTCTTCCTGGCCCTCCAAATATTGGGAGGTTGTCCCGTAGAGTACCTTTAATCCTTTTCTTAGTCTTAGGAGTAGGTCTTCTGTATTCAGGAATAGGCATCCTAACTACAGGCTTCTTTTTCTTAGGCTTCTTCTTAGTTGCGGGCTTCTTCTTATCGTAAGTGGTCAGTTTTCTGGTGTGGGTAGAATGCTTTGGATTGTCAGTCCCTCTATAACCATACCGAGGCAAAGGTTCCTCTTCCACCCTTGTCTCCTTCATCATTAACCGCCTTTTTGGCGTTTTAATTCCTCCAGCTATTATTCCGGTCACCCCGGCGGCAAGCATCTCTTTATATTTATTCTTTGGATCAGCCATATCTATTAATCATTTGATAAAGATAGACTCAATTATAGTCCGACTCAACTATTGGCTTCTTCTTTTCCTCGTAAAGATCACCCATGTCCTGAAGCTCACAGGCCATTGCTGAAGCGATTACATCATCATCATGGTTACCGGGTGACGCTTGGGGCTTGCCTGTTTTATCCCTCACAAAGGTTTGAAGCTGAGAGGATATTTGAGGACAAGGGATTACAATCCCCTCCTCTTTCGCCCTTATAGCATCCGCCAGGGCGCTTATAATTAGTTCCCTGCTCTTCTGATCCGTGGACCACCCTATCTTTCTTAGGGTTTGTTTTGAAACATCATCATAAACCTTCCTTCTCCACAACCTGACCCCTGCCCCTTTTAATGGAGCTACCCAGGCGAGTCCTGAGTTATTAATTTCCAGAACCACTATGCACTCCCCCGCCCACTTGCTTAATAAAGCGGTCTTTACACAGCCTGGAGTAGGATCATCCTGGTTATCCGGCATTGCCCTGGCGATAAGTTTAAGGGGATGATAAGTGTTATCTTTGTCCTTATAGGGGCATCTCCACAAAAGAATAGAGTTCCGGTCCTGTTTATTATTTCCTGAAGTGACTTCCTTCCCGGTCATTGAGTCAACCGTCACCAGGTAATGTTTCCCATGCTCCGGCGCTTCGTCCCACATCTGAAACTCAGCCTCGCTCTTTGCACATTCCTCAAAGGTAATCTTACCCTCCTTTTCAATGAGCCTTCCATTTTTCCTCTTAGGAGCAATGATTCTAACATTACTCGATACATGAATAAGTCCCTCCATGTCGAACCTGGGAGAACCAGACACCAGGAAGCACCTTTCCTCACTCTCCAGGAACTCCTGCTGGAATATTTCCTCGGACCCTCCCAGCTTCCCGTCAATGGTTATGCGCCTCCATTTAAGCCTTTCTGCGGTGATTTTCTCCTCCCCCTGCTCCGCTATGACCCTTTTTTCCTCCATACTTAGGGATCCCAGTATGTCTTCAAACTCTTTCTGGCTATGAATATCCATCTGGTATTCAGGAACATCATACCAGCCAGTCACAATTTTCACCATTCCATTGCCTCTTTTCCCTGCCTGCCATTCCTCCAGGGTCACTGCCCCTTCCTGCGCTCCTCCGCTGGCGGCATCGGGGTCCCCGGTAATCATTTTGGAAAAATAATTAACTCCGTCCGGGGTAGACTCATCCATCCCTAGAGTTCCGGGAGCATCAGCAAGTCCAGCCTTAAGCTGGGGCATAATAACACTCGCATCTTTAGCCGCTCCCTGTTTTCCGAACTTAGCCGTTTCGCTACTGCCCACAACAGTCCAAGTGCCTCCGACTCCGGGCGCTTTTGATTCGGCTGAAGAGGTATATCGCACTGACCTGTTACTGGCTTCAGCCCTTCTATCAAACAAATCAAACTCATTACCCCATGGAAATGGATCAAATTCCGCGTAGGTTTTAATCATGTTCCGGTGATAGGCGTTGGTGGCATTTGTGTCCGTCACCCAGATCGCCCTGGTTAGTCTTGTTCTGAGCCACCAGTAGACGATCCAATTCAGGACGGTTGAGCTTCCTGCCTGCCTGGGCTTGAGGACAAGCATTCTCAAAGGGAGTTTATTGTCCGTGAAATATAAAACCGTCTCAAATATTTTTCTCTGAAGGTAGGTAGGGTTAGGCGAAATGATGTTGCCATTTTTATCAACAATCTTTGCCAGTGTTTTAAACCCTTGCTCGAAGCCATTTATAGAGAACTCAGCCTTACCCTTATCCGTTATAACTTTTTCACCTATTTCAATGCCTTTAGTGTCCATAATGAGTCATAAAATAAAGGTTGAGTCTTGATTTGCACGAGTTTATTTTTAGCTTATGTTAACTAACGAATCAGCGGGAGCTGAAAAAAGCAGTGACTCTGCGGGAGCAGACTCAGAACAAGACATAGATTTTCAGGTAAACGATGATGGATCGGTTGATCTTTTTGATGCGGGAGCACCAGAAGAGGCCCAATCCACCGAGGAACAGCCTGACGAGAATGGAGAATTAGATTCCCGAACTCAGGGAATACTAGATTCCGGTAGAACACGAATCAAGAATCTACCTGAAGCCGACCGATTATTAGTCGCCTACGCATCCGCGCACAATATAAGTTTGTCAGACGCGCAATCGCAGTTAGGAGGCAATCAACAACAGGCCCAGGCGGAAACTGTCCAGGATGCCCCAGCCAGCAGTGCAGAGCAGGCCATCGAGGGTATCAATACACAAATCACTGACATCGACAAACAAATCAGTGAATTGCGGGCGGAAGGTGAACTTGAGCAGGCAGACGCATTACTGCAAAAGCGTTTTGATCTGCAAGAGCAACGCATCAACGCTCAGATGGACATTCGTGAAGCCCAACAAACTGCCACGGCTGAAGAGCAGCAACAGTTTACCAGGAGTTGGGACAGTGCGGCTGATAAAGCACTCGACCTCTACCCGGATCTTTCGGACGAGAATAGTGAACTGTTTAACTTGGTGCAAGACAAGTATGACGCACTTAAAGCCGCTAACGATCCTTCTCTACAAAATGCCGATTGGCCGTTTCAGGCGGCGGCAGTGGCGGCGGCAGAGCTTGGTTTAGCAAGCACAAATGCCCAGCCCGCAACGCAACCTGATAATCCTTTCGGTAATCGCCGCCGTCCAACCAACGCAACTCCTACGAGTGGAAGCCGCACTGCAAACAGTGGGCCACCAATGGGAATGCCTGGGGCGGTTGACCTTTCTAGAATGAGTGCAGACCAAGGCATGGAGCTTCTTAAGAAGATTGGCCGAGGTTTGCATGAAGAATAATCACAGCCGTTAGCATTGACTCAGTCATTGTCTAGGGGCTGAAACTACAACCCAAATATAAAAAATAAAAGACAATGGCTGATATAAGTCCAACTACAGCTACATCTACATTTACAGATGTGGCAAATGCTAGAGCAAAGGTCTGGAAGGAAACTTTCAAACGCTTTGCCCAGACGACTGACGTTCTTTCCCCCCTTGAGGGACCGGAAGGAAGCGGTGCGTCTATTTCAGTCCGCAATGACCTTAAAGGTAGGCGCGGAGATAGGATCGAGTTTACTGCCTCTTCCGAATTAGGAGAGTTTGGTCAACTTGGTGAAGGAATACTTAAAGGTAATGAGGAGAGCTTAAAGTTTTCAGGTACTACCTGCACTCTTGAGTTCAAGCGTCACGCGACTGCTCTTACTGAGAGTTTGAAGAAGAAAATGGCTGGTGGCCACACACTGGAGTCTCTCTCAGCAGAGGTTCTTGGTAACCACTTTGGCCAGTGGAAGCAAAGAGATGCGCTTCGCAGATTGATTGACGGTGTCCGTGGAAAAGGAACAACGGCTAAACAGCTCACTGATTCTATTGACCAGGCTCTTATTGGAAACGACAAGAACACCATTAACGATATTGTAGGAACTGACACCCTCAGTGCTGACAGAATCACTGACATTGTAACTACAGCCGCCTGGAATGGTGTTGAGCCTGCTAGAATATCCAATAACGGATATCAGTCTAGCCAGGATACTCACCACTATTGCCTGCTTGCTGACACTCAGTTACTTCGTCCTGTATTCAGGTCTTCCGCTTACCTCAACCAGGTAGCAAATACACCTGGCGGACAAAAGGATGTTCTCTTCAACGGTCAAATGAAGGACTATGATGGAACTAAGATCCTCAACATGAGGTCTTCTTATGGAGACGTTGACGGACCTATTGGTTCTCCATTAGCTCCATGTGCAAGAATCCATACAGCAGGAACAGGTGCGGATAACTTTGATCTTAAAGGTAGACAGTTTAGTGCCGATGGTGCTGGTCTTCCTAAGTACTTCATCGACTTCCCAGGATTCGATTATCAGTACACTGAAGAGCAAGCCGCTAATAATGATAACAACACTTATTATGTGTTGATTGTTAACCCAAGTGGAACCTTCACATTTGCTAGTTATGGAGACGGTGACAACAACGGTAACTCAATCAAGTTGAGTTCTGATCCAAGTGACAACACTCCTGTATCTGGAACAACAGTTGATAACAATGCTGGCGTTTTCAATGGCTTACTCAGCGATACTATTGAGACAGGTGCATTAGCTTTCCCTGCAAACAAGCATGGTCAGCCTATTGCTTACAGTCTCCTTATGGGTGCTGACGCTCTTATCCGTGGATACGGTGAGGAGATGAGCCTTAAGACTGACAGTGATGATTACGGATTCCGTAAAGGAATCGGTTATCAGGCAATGTTTGGTGACAATGTTTGGACCGACCGTAATGATCGTGTTCGTAACTATGTCCTGGGCATCCACGCCTGGAACCCAATCGGAGCGGGTCTTCCTACTATAACAGGAAGCTAATCCTAAATAATTCCCTAGTGCCAATGGTGGGGGTGGTCTTCGGACTGCTCCTGCCTCGGCACTATTGGAATACAAATAAAGAAAGGCACTAGAGAATGGTCACAAAAAAAAGCACAAAGAAGACAACCAAAAAGAAGGTTGCATATCAAAGGGATAAAAATTTAGAGGTAGCTAAAATCATCGTATCGATAGACGGCTACCAGAGAGAGCCAATTAACTGGCAGGGAGTTATTAACTCCTACACTTTCATTCACGACCCTGTTATGGGGAAGCACATTATAGAGTTTGATACTATAGAGGCTTATGAAAAGGTCAGAGAAGACCTGATTCATAATGTTATGGGTCAATCAGCAAGAGCGACAGTATTCCAGATTCAAATAGTAACCGTTGCCCAGCATGAGAAATTATTAAAAGATAGAGAGGCCGCCAGGAGAGCCAAGGAGAAGAAGCAGGAGGCTATGAGAATTGCCAGGGAGAAAGTTGAGGAGGAAGTGGATGAAGCAGAGAAACAACTTGAGGAGGCCCGTGAAAAACTAGGTGCGGTACAACTCAAATCAACCAGTCTTAATATCGGATGAGAAGATACGAAGTAGCTCAGAGAATGTGGGACTTTATAAGTTCTTCTCCACCTACCGCTGTTGCAGAGGCAACCTATTACACCAATGGAGGTCACAACGCAGAGGTCAGATCCATTGCTGAAGCCTGCAATGCCGCCATTCAGGAGATTACCCACTACGCTCCCAGAGACTTCTGGAAAGAAACTCGATCCGCTGTTCTTCGGCCCCCGGAGAGTGCCGTCATTGATGTGACGGAGGATTCCAAAACTTTCACTAAACTACGAGGAGGCGCATCTTTTAGCGTAACCACGGACAGCTCAAGTAACATTACAGCCACCGCTCATCCAATGTCCGTTGGAGACAGGATCCGTTTCACGGAAGGAACACCACCTACCCTGGAAGGGAAAGGCACTTATTATGTAACATCAACCACGGCTGACACTTTTAAAGTTTCGGCCACTAGAGGCGGGTCACCAGTGACTAATACTGGATCAGCTAGTTTCTCCGCTTACAAAGCACTTCCTGAAATTCCCGAAGGATGCTCCATTGAGATAGACGGAGAAGATGAGGTATTAAGAATTAGTTCCGCCACTGAGGAAGGCTCAAAAACTATCTCCGCTACGGCATCCTCAAACACCATGACTCTAACTGACGTTAACGACCTTGACTCGTGGATGTGGGATCTTAAAAATGGAGACACTGTAAGATTTTCAGGAGCGGCTCCCGGAAATTTTAACCAAAGCACCACTTATTATGTTACTAACCGGGCAAAAACCGGAGCTTATCCACACAC
>LULZ01000005.1_pt1 | contig 42397 bp, 35 predicted proteins | sample 729721 | NCBI WGS metagenome assembly LULZ01 (sample SAMN03860276, study PRJNA289734) | marine metagenome | biome: seawater column; feature: ocean; material: water; isolation source: Red Sea water column Station 91 - depth 100m | place: Saudi Arabia: Red Sea | collected 2011-10-15 | depth 100 m
TGTGACAGGACCAAATAGGTATGTCTTTGCTGTAAATCTTAGTGTATAAAGGAGAACTCTTCTTGACTCAAAATCTCCCTCATAGTCATCCTGCATAGTGATATTTTCAAGGACAACGGGAATATCTCTTTTCTCATTAATAGCTCCTACCAAATTAACAGTTAAATTATAAGATGGTTGGAAATATGGTAATATCTGTTCAGTAATCTGTAGTGCATCATCATTTAATTTTGTCATTATATTTAATTCAAACCCAACATTATATGGAACTGGCATGAACACTTTTCTTAAATTAGTCCCATCAGATGCTTTATATGTTTGTGTTATTCCAGCCTTTCTTGTCGCATCATACTGAACATTATTCATTTCAAAGGACATTCTTGGCAACGACATAGTTGTCGGTTTATTTAAATTTGGTTGCTGTTCTAACCTTGCTAAAAATTTCTGAACAGGTCCATAAGCAAGAGCAACCTTCATATCACCTACGGTATTACCACCACTATCCTTATGACGGACATGGATATCGTTAAACAGTGTACCAAAAGCAATGACTGTCTTACGTAGAATCTCGTGATAATAATAAGTGCCTAACATTAGTAAGTACCAAAGGGATTAGTCTGTGTAAAATCTAAAATATTATCTGCTTCTGTTTCAAATAGATCACCCTCATTATAAGGATCATCTGTATCTGTTTCATTATATATTTTAAGTGGATATGCAACCATTGCAGTTGAACCATAAGATAATGATGTTCCAGTTACAGCAGAAGTGTTAAGTGAGTTTACACTCATAACAACTTGACTTGCACCAATGGATAGGATTGTAGCACCTACTCCAATAACATTATTTACTGAATTTAATTCTTGACCAACAACAAGACCAGTAGTAGTAATGCCAGTAATTAAATTAGTTGTAACTCCAATATTTCCAGATGCAGTAACTCCAGAAATAAAGTAAGTAGAATCTAAAGATTGAATAGTTTCACCATTAGCAAACATAAGAGCAGTTCCACCTACACCAACTTGAGAAACTTTAAGTTCTCTAGTATCTCTATCCCAAGACTTAACTCTTGCTTCTAATCCAGAAGTTAAACCCCTAACAATATCATTTATTGCATAATCACCATTAGCAGTAACAGTAGGATCTGAAATAGTTACTGCAGGTGCTGCAGTATATCCTGCACCTGGGTTTATAATATAGAAACCTGTAAGAGCACCAGATGTATTAACTATCGCCCTAGAAGAAGCATTTATACCCCCTACAGGTGCTGTTACTATTCCAACAGTAGGAGTTGTCCAATAACCACCACCCTGTTCAGTAATACTATACGATATAACACCTCTCTGAGTTGTGTTTACTGAAGCAGTTGCAGCAGCTCCTGCTCCTCCACCACCAACAAATGATATTGTAGGTGGAGTTGTATATCCAGCACCAGGATTGGTAACCAAAACTTCTTTAACAGAATATAATCCAGCTCGTGTTGTAGTAATAGCAACAGCTGTTGCATTTACACCACCTGAAGGTGCTCCTGTAATATAAACAGAAGGAGCAGATAAATATCCACTTCCATCATCATTTAAGTAGATATTAGAAATAAATCCAGAACCAGGTGCACTAAGATTAGCAGTAGCAGTAGCAGTAACACCTGCACCAGCAAGAGTAAGTGTTGTTATAAATCCAGTGTCTTCAATAAGAGTATCAATGGCCTCAATTGAAGTATCAATAATCTCATCCTCATATTCAAAGAGTTCACATTTTAATTGATATACATAATTCTTTCCTAACTGATAGAAAGGATCTTCATGCTCTACAAATTTTACTTCAAATAATCTTTGTCCTAATGGAAAATGAATTAAGTCTCCTTCTCTAGGTCTAAGTGCTGCTTCTGGAGCTATTTCATCATCAGCAACAGCATCCATAAAAGGAACAATAAAGTCCTCAAATCTTTCTCTAGATACTGTTAAAGTTACTTCATCACGTAAACTCATTCCGAATTTTGTAAGAACATCTCCCTGTCCACCATATCCTTCATATGTATTGACATATGCTTCTAATAAAAAATTATCATCAAATTTTGATGATGTTACTTCTTCTATAATGGTGCTTCTATTCACCATTTTTCTAGGAATATAAGTTACTTCAACTCCATAAATCTGAAGTTGTTCATTTATCAGATCTTGAACGAGTCTTTGTTCACTTTGAGTTCCTTGTAGGAAAAACGGATTTAATGCCATAACCCATCAACCTATAAAGTCAAGTGGTGGTAATTCATATTCAAGAGTCATTTTTTGCTTAATAGCTTCTATTTCCCTCTCAGCATCATCGTATATTTCACGACCATTAAGTTCTAATCCACCAGGAAGTTTTACTCCTCTAAACTTAATTAAATTTTGACCCCACTGACGCTTCATTAAAGCAGTAACATAAAGTTTCAAAAATGGATCATTATATACTCCAGTAAATGAATCTGGATCCAACATTCTCCAACACTCAAGAACAAGCATATTACCTTCTTTCTCAGCAGGCCAATCAATATCCAAATATAATCTATTCTGTCTTCTATTAAATCTTATTTGTTTATCAGTTGTTAATAAAAAATCAATATCTTCTAGATATGATTTTGTCATGGAGTATTGCATTAATTCAACTGAATTGAAATAATACAAATCATTCAAAAATAACTGATATTTAATACTAAACATTCCACCAGAAATTGAACTGGTATCAAATTTGAAAATTCTATCTACACCAATTACAGCATCTGGAACTTGTAAAAAGTTGGAAGATTCCTTCCAAGACATGGTTGTAGTACCATAACCAGTAATAGCAGTAGTAGTTCCAGTAGTAGTTACAATACCTGTTGTAACTGAAGCTCCACTTTCACTTGTTGCTTTTCCTCTATCAATATCATCTTGAGTTAACTCATACTTTAAATACATTTTTTCAACACCATCAAAATGACGATCTTGAAATAACTGAATAGCATCATCTACCAGATCATCAATTTGATCATCATCAATATTAATCTCTAATACAGGAGAACCAAGTTTCCTTAAAGAATAATCGATTAATTGTTGTCTGGTAGCTGGTTTTGCCATTTTATTCTTCGTCTATATTTGATGCTAAAGTCTCATATTTTTCTTGTAACTCCATCATATTTGCAAGAAGTTTAGTTTTTTCTTCTTCATAATCTTGAGTTAAAGTTTTAACTTTTGCTTCTAAGAGAACATTTTGATTTGTTAATGTTGCTAATCTTTGATTATACAATCCAACTAATACATTAATGTCAACATCATTTTGAGAATTAGCCATAATTTATTATTCCCAGGTACCCCCATCGATCGTATTAGACCACATGGGCTTATCAGTATATGTAGTCGTTACACTACTTGGTGTTATTGATAGTGTTGTTCCATTCTTCTTAATTTCATTAGAAGTATTAAAGGTCCCAGTAACACCAATAAGAGTCAAACTAGTACCACTATTAATAGTTGTTTTACAAACACCTTGCTGCTGACCACCACCAGCTTGTGTTATTAAATCACCCTGTGCAACACTTGCTCCAGAAGGTAACGCAAGAACAATCTCAGTACAAGCAACTAAAACTTGTGTTGAAGTATCTGCAGCAGACCAAGCAGGTGGAGCATTAGTAGATGTCTGTAATCCAGCAGATGTAAAGTATACAGCACCATGAGTATTAGTAGAAGCATCCTGATAATAGATACCCTGAACATCAAGGAAACCCCTAGCACCAGTTACCTTACTGTTTGATATAGTTGCTTCTGGAATATATGTCCAAGATCTAGCAGGAGCAGAACTTGCGGTATTTGTATCCCCATCAATATATCCAAAGAAACCAACCTTATTATTTGATACACCAGAACTCGTATTATAGTTGTATGAAATACCACGATCAGTATTAGTATCATACGCATGAGTAATGGTCAACTCTGTGGTAGTTGAAATTGTACCAGTATGAGTTACACCATTAATGAATACAGTTGAAATACCAGCTTGAGTTTTATAAGAATGAACAGTTGTTGTTCCAGCACCTGGTAGGTTTGAACTACCTGTAATAACATCACTAGTATTAATACCAACTATAGAATCAAGAGTAATTGCAGAAGAACCAGTTGATACGGTTGCTTTAACAGTTCTAACACTAGTTACATCACCAAGTTTAAATATACTTTCGTTAGATGTTACAGTAGAAGAGTTAACAGTAGTTGTTGTTCCATCTACCTGTAGGTCACCTTTAATAATAACCTGACCCTCATTACTTAATCCATCGGGATATGGGTCAATGTATAACTTATTACCACCACCAGTTTTAGTTGAAATTACGTTAGAAGAAATACCAACATTATCAACCCAAAGAGGTCCAGTCATATATACGCCTTTTTGGAAGGTCGTAATACCAGCAACTATTAAATTACCACCAACATTTAAATTCTTCTCAATACCAACACCACCTTCAAATACAGCAGAACCAGTATCTTTACTATCTGATTCTAATGCATTATTCCAAGTCCAAGGAGTGCCAGTAACCTGTATCCTGTCTGTTCCATTCTCATCATATTCAATCGCAGTATCAGGAGCAGCTGTTCCATTAGCTCCACCACCAAATCCAATTTTGGTGTCATCTGGAATCATTATATCACCAGATCCATTTGGATTGAAAATTATATCTCCATCAGTATCTGTGGATGATAATGTATTAGCATCAAGAGTTAAATTATCTACATTCCATTGATCAACCTTTCTATTTTGATCACAAATTGCAACAAATCCATTTGCAGCAGTTGTTGGGTTTGTCTGACCTGCAACCAATCCTGGTGCAAGACTTAAAAGATCAGTATAATATTTACCACCAACTACATCTGAGTTACCACCTTGGTCACCAGCAAATAATCTATACCCAGCATTTGCCTGGGTTCCAACACCATCTGACAGAGCAAGTTCACCAAACAGCAAGGATGGTGCCGTTGTGCCCGTAGACCTTTTTACTCGAATCTTACTTGCCATGACTACCAGTTACCTCCGTTGATGTCTAAATTCTGTGTACTGCCTGGGGTTAATTCTAAAGTTGCTTCCCATTTAGAAATGGATGAATTATAAACTAGTACCATTCCATTTTGCGGATTACTGGCACTGATATCACTTAATCCTGAAACTGATCCACTTACATTACCTGCTAAAGAAGATGCAACCTTTAATGCAGGTTGTTGACCAACTTTTACTCTGATAGCAGCCATTATCGTGTCACTCCTTGTCTAACTAAAACAGATCCCTCAACAACTCTAGTAACCTCATTAGAAGGATCGGTAAGAAGAACATCATATACATAACGACCAGGCTTTAATGTTGCCGTGGTCACACTACTCAAACCAACTCTAATAGCTCCATCATCAGCATCAGTAATTGATGCTGTAAATGTAGTAACGCCAGTAGCACCAGCATGTTTTCGCATCTGGGCAGCGATGTGATAACCAGTTAAATCTGTAGCAGCGTTAGACGTACTACCTTCAATGTTAAATTGTTGTTGAAATGTAGCACCAGAGTTAATAACAAGGTTGCTTACATATACAGCTGCCATTTAATATAAAGATCGGATCTAAAATATATTTATACTTAAGTTGGATTAACTAATTCCTTAAGTAATGCTTTAATTTCTTGTATGTCGGATTTAATTCTATCTAACTCTTCTTTTTGAGATTTTTTAGATTCTCTCATTCGAATATAGTTCTGATAACCAGCAGTATCACAGTTTACAATAGCACCACTTTCTTCATCACGATATAAATCTGGTTGCCCCTCAACTTTTAACATTATGCTAAGGCAATTGCTCGCAGATCCTTTAATTTAGGTGCATATGCTTCATTTGTTCCACTCATAACAATCTTAATTACAAATCCAGTAAATTTCTCTAAATTGTCTGCAGTAAATTGATATTCTGAGAATTCATTTTCAGTATTGGATCCAACAATAGCATCAGGTCTACCACTATTCCTCTTAGCATTAATTACAGTATCTCCAAATCCATCACCATCATTATCCTTTAGATTATCATATCCTGGGAATAATTCATAATTTGAAGAGACATTCTGAGAACCTGGACTAAAGAGTCTATATAAAACTCTAAAGTCAGCAGAGGAGTGTCGATAAGCACTAACCAAAATCTTCAATGATGTTGCTGGTTGCTTAAGATTAATCTTATTAGAAATATAAATTGCAGCATGTGGATCTCCACTTAATGAATTTGCACCAGGATCTACACCATAATCATTAATTGGCTTATTCAACATATTACGCTCAAATATTATAACAGCATTTTGAGTATCAACGATAGGTGATAGATTCACATCACTTGAAGTAAATCTCATTGCTAAAGTAGCTGATTTACTCCTTGGTAAAGAAGATAAGTGTTTTTCCTCATTAATTTCAGAACATACAACTCTTGTAGATGTTAATTGATTTAATCTGTTCAATTCAACTGGTTCATAACCAGTATCTATAAACGAAGTTTCATTACCATCTGCACTTGTTCCAGTAACAGATCTCAACTGTGTAGATATTTTAGTAGATGATCCTGGAGTTAAAGTATTAATTCTAGGAATAATTGCATTATACTGAATATTTTGTGATGAGTATATATTATCTCCACCAACACCTTTTTCATCAACAAAACATACTAGATTATCATCATTATTAGGAACTCCAGTTTCTCCCCTATTAGCTAATCCAATTCTACCATTTCTAAGAACTTCTAGATAATACTTATCAATATTTTTTGCATTATTAACCGTTGAAGCATTATTAGCCATATTATGATCAGTATTAATTCCAATTAAGGAAATACCATTTAGTTCATATCTACGTGCTACATCACCAATGTTATGACTTCTAGCTAATGAATCCTGAACAGCTCTTCCATCTGTTGCGATGGTTATTGTTCCTGCACCAATACCATCATATTTGATGATTTCATTATTAACTTTAAGATAACCAAGAGAAGTTGATATACCTTCATGTGTTGCAAATGGTGCGGTATTAGCAACTGAAATTGATCCTGTAGCTAACCCAACAATATTTCCAGTCAATTTAACTGGTTCAGTATCTGGTTCAATATCTGCTAATGAAAGATGATTATTATCTGAGGTCAATCCATGATTAAACTGAGATACTTCAATTACATTACCACCATATAAATCACTTATTAGAGTTGAGTTACCTCTAATATCAGTAGAACCCCAAGAAACTGGAGTTGAACCACTATACCAAACAAGATTCTCTCCATCACTAAATTGTCTTCCTTGACAATTAGTTAGATATAATGTATCAATACCATTAATCGTAGAAACTGTTACGGTTCCTTCTGCACCTGCACCTAAACCACTACTACTTGTAGTAATTCCTAATAAATCACCAGTGCAATATCCATTTCCAGTCGTAATTCCTGCATGATCCATTGTTGCTGCAGTAATTGTTCCAGCAGCCGATACAGTTATTCTTACAGTAGCACCTGAACCATTACCTGTAATTGCAAATGTATCTACATTACGAGTTCCTGAAGGATATCCACTACCAGTATTAGTTAAAGTAACTCCACTTGCAGTCTTAGCAATTCTACTTCCAAATCTTTCAATATATCCATGAACAGCATCAGTATTAGTAGAATCACTAACCTTTACACCTGGAACTAAATTTGCCATAACTGTTGTATTAGTCATGGTTGTAATCCCTACCTTCAACTTTCTAGGCAAAGTCTTAATAGCATTAGGAAGTAATCTTGGTATCAAACCACTCTTATTACCTAAAGTAGGATTATAGAATGTAAGATCTCCTTCACTTCTAAACTGACACTTATAAAGTTTAAACTTCAAGTCTTCAAATTGATTAGCAGTCCAAATTGATCCATTTTGAGATTTAAATAAACTTCCACCAAGATACTGTTCACCAATTATAATATTTTCACTATCAGGAAGAACACTAGTCGAAACTGCTGGTTCTCCCATTTGAGCAATCCAAGCTTCATAATTATTTGTTGTTGGTGCAATAAGAACTAACGCATAAAGTTCATCTGCAGGTAAATAAATTGGTGATGGGAATGTTACCTTAGTAGCAACAGAAGCATCATCAGAAACATTAACCTGTGATGGTTCTAATGTAACTGTTGCATAATTTTGGACCAAAATCTCTGTTGGAGTACCAAGTTCTGTTGTTCTAACTTCAAATATAATTTTTTCTTGAATATCTTTCTTCTTAAAGAAGACATCAACAGAAGTTAAGAAAGCTCCTGTCTCATCTACTCTAAATGTTTGAGCTAATGGGTCTCTTCTTGGAGCACGAACTCGTGTTCTTATCTCAACCCTTTCAATTATTCTCTCTGTAGTCCTTTCAACAATCTCATTCCTAATAATAATTACAGGAGGTGGAGGTGGTGGAAGTGGCTGAATAAATGTTGTTGTTTGTTGATATGTATCTACTACACCACTAGTTGTATATCTTGCTTCTGCGGAGGTAATTGTAACCTCACCTGCAACATTAAGAGCATTTGTTGAACTAGATGTAATCTTAAATGTCTTAGATCCATTCTTAAATTTCAATACACCTGTTTGATTTGGATCTCTAAAGAAGAATGATCCACTAACATCCCCAAAAGCATCAGTAACTAATCTAAGATTATCAACTTTTGCTTCAGCATTACTTGTTTGTCCAACTAAAATAACATCATTACCTGTAGGAAGATATCCCCAGAATCTACCTTGCGATTCATCTGCTAAAGAATTAAGATCAATATTCAATATTGTAGCCGATGCAGAATAAGATACTGGAACACTTACATCTCTATCATATGGATTAGTGCCATATGTTGCACTAGGATTATTATTATCACCAGACTTATGATTTGGTTGAGCAATTCTAAATGATCCTACTTGTCTACCACCAGGAGCATATGCTTCAACAGTTTCTCCAGCAGTAAAATTACCCCTGGTCATTATAATTTCTACCAATTTTGGAACAATGTCAATTCCAGCAGTACTATCAAAGAATGGATAGAATCTTGTAAATGGTTTTAATCCATTAGCATTAAATGCAACATTTCTAGAACGAATATGCTCATCTGGTTCACTACTGACTAATATCTCATTTGTAACTGTTCCTTCCCTATCCCCAAAAATAGTTGTTCCACTAAGAACACCAGGTACAACAACATTTCTTACCCAGTTGTCAGACTGTGGGTTTAATGTTACTCTACCAGTAAATACTACAATATTAAATGGGTTTACATTTTCTATTCTAGATGCCAGTGGTTGATTAAGCCAATCAACTTCTTCATAATCTAAGGTAAGTAAATCACCAGTTTTTCTAATATTAGAATCTAATAGTGCAAGATTAGCAGAAAAATCTGCAGTGTCTACATTAATACTACTATCTAATGCCAATTCTGGTTTTAAAGTAAACAGATTAATTGGAGTATTTAATTCCTGAGTCCGACTATTAATATCAGCTTTACAATCTGCATTAGATCTATCTAAAAGCGAATTAGTTTTAAAATCATCAGCAAAGAAACCACTCTTAAATCTATCAATTCCATCAGCATCTTGAACTTGTAAAGTCTTTGTATCAAGTTCTAATAAACTTAAGGACGAAATAGTTTCTAAATTCTCAACCCTATCTTCAATCTTTCCAATATCCCTCATCGTATATCTTCTATTATCCACTAATGTTACTACAGCATCATCTGGACTATACAAATATGCAGGTAATTCAATTGTAGCAATATGCATAGAATCTTCAGAACCACTAGGTTCTTTAGGATCTATTGCGGAAATACCTTTAACTAATGAAAATTCACCTAAACTAAAATGTCCTGGAGTAAGAACTAACTTATCAATCCTTGGTAGATAGAAACTATACCCTACAAATGAACTCTCATTAGGAGAAACAATTAATGTTGGATTAGATCCAGCAGTTGCAAAGTTCCTACTTCTAAACTCAAATGGGCTAGATGTTGTGGAAGTAAAATCGGCTACTCTTGGCCTAAAATCAAGAGTATCTGATGCACGAATACCTCTTACACCAATTTTTGGTATATCCCTACCAAATCTATCCTCACCATAAGAGTCTACAGTATAAACATCTCCGGTGTCATTAGATGGAACTTGATATCCATTATATACGATTGTTAATTCTCTTGCTGGTGGAGATTCTCCACCCTTTCTAACAATTCTAGAATAATCATAATATTGCTCTCTCTGTCCAGAATCAAGAAGATATCTATTAGTAATATCAATATAACTTCCTGGAGTTGTATCTTGTAGATTAGCAACTATATTAGATTCTTCAAATGTAATTGATTCTCCAATTTGAAATCTTTCTGAATTAAGATATACTATCTCAACTTCTGTTGCTGAAGAACGAGTTACTAATTGTGCAACTGCACCAGTTGTTTCACCTCTTAATCTTTCACCTAAAATAGATGAAGTATTAAGAGATAAACCAGAAACAAAGGATACTTTGTCAAAAGTAGGAGCACTCTTATCTATAGATTCATAAACAGCAACAATCTCTGCCACATCTGGAACATTTAACGAGATTTCTTTATCTTCAACTCTCATTCCATAAAAATTACTTGTAGTAATGCCAGAAGTAATTGTTGTTCCTGCACCTATAACACTATCAACAGTAACTTTCTGACTCCTAACATATTCTTTCTGTTTATTCTGAATTCCTTTCTTTTTAAGAGTTGTTGTTACAACTACATCACTTTGACTTGCGGTTAAACCCTTAAGTGTAACAGCATTACCAGAAGAAGAAACTGTAAATTGATCTGCACTTAAATGTTCAATTGTTCCATTATTATAATGGACAGCATATCTTTCTGCATCAAATGCTTCATAGAATCCTGTAGAAATACCACTACTACCACTAATACTAAATGTCATGTCACCATCACTATTAGTAGTTTGAGAAGTTAATTGTTCTGTAATTAACAGGTTAGAATCACCTAAATCTACATTAGAAATATTAACATCAGGTAATTTAGTATATAACCCAGATTCCTCATTATCTTTTATAGAAGGAAGAACAAGATTTAATCCAATTACTGTTTGGGATGTAGGTGCACCACCTGTACAAATTCCAGTTACGGTAGCAACACCAGTAACTGTCATAAAGTTACCACTTTGGTCAATATCTACAACTCTATTGTAATGAGGTTCATTTAAACTACTTGTAGTCTGATATTTAATAATAGAATTTTTCTTTACTTTTAAAAAGTCCTTTCCTGTACAAGTTACTCTAGATAAACCGCTAACGGGTGCGGCTATAGTAAATTGGTCATTAGAAGAAAATCCAGGTAATACTTCATCATATAAAACTGTATCTGCAAGGAAATCTACAGTATATCCTGCTACTGCTGAAGTATCTTGATATACAGATTTAACATCTTGAATTCCAAAACTCTTAATTTCTTGAATGGATTTTGATACATTTATATGCCCATTAATACTAATTTGTTCACCAGTAATGAAAGTTCCTGTTACTTGATCAAGATCAACTTGAGTTGTATCATGAATATTATGAGAATATCCAGATGCACCACTACTTAATCCTTGTATATAAGATCCTGTTGGAATTTCACCAGTTCCAATAGCATTTCCAAGGACTAACGTAGTATTTAATTGGATATCATACAAATACAAATCCCATGAAGTTACATTTCCAGTATATGGAGCATCTGCTGGGTTAAATGCATATATTCTTGCTCTACCAATTTGTGTCCCTGATATGGCATTAACTGTTCCACCAGTTCCTGCACCATCTCGTCTTCTATCACCAAGTCGAACTACATTGTCTTGATTAATTGCAATTCTTGGAACACCAAAAACATTATTTACTTTTAAACGACTACCTAATTCAAAAGATGTTAAAGATGCATCAACTTTCTTTTTATCTCTTGGCTTTTCTACATCAACAACAGTTGTAGTTGACTTATCAATATCATATCCTTTAACATATGCTTTTCCTGAGGAAACTTTAACACACATTAAATCATCATTTGGTGTGTTACCTTCATCAGTTTGTTGTGTTGTTCTAAATACACCTTCTTTATATACACCATCATTTAAAGAATCGGCAACATCAACTTTAAAGTTACCAACTGAATAGTTACCAGATTCTTCAAAAGTTCTCTTTGCAAAATAATCTTTTATCAAACTATATTGAGATTGGTTTTGAACCTTTTTAAGTTCACCATTTTCTAATCTAAGAATTTCAATAAAGTTCTTATCATTATAATCAGTTAGAACTTTTTTACTTAAAGTAGTTGATATCTTTAATCTATCTGCACCAGGTGCGGCATAGTTAGAGAATCCTCTTGCATTATCATATAAAGTAGAATCATCTTTCGCACCTACAATTTCTTCATTTATAGTCAATCCAATTCTATAAGATGGAGTATTTGTATAAGGATCTAAAACTATCTTATCTTCTTGTACATCAACAAATGATCCACGAATAAAGTAAACACCCGGAGATATGCCACAAGAACATCCTGTGGTTGATGCATCTAAATTAATAAGTGTTGCAACAGTGTCTCCTGCATTAACTGCAACATTTCCATAAACAAAAGACTCCTCAGTTATTAATTGTTCTCCATCTTCTAATGAACTTCCAGCATTATCATCACCAGAAGTTACATATTTAACAAAAAGAGTTAAATCTGTAATATCAGTTGAATCTGAAGGAGTTTTATAATCATCAATAGATATTACTACACCCGAATTCTGTCCTTTTAATCGCTTACCTTTTAACTTTGAAAGATATAATGAAACTGGAATACCTAAATGATAATCTAATAGTTTAATTGAATAATAATCAGGATCATAACTAACGCCTCCAGGGATTACTACAGATCCCTCTTTAAACATATGACTACCAAAAGACTCAATCTGATTCTGCATTGATGACTGGAGAGTTGTTAACTCTCTAGCCTGCACTGGATATCCTGGTCTAAATAAGACTTTGTAAAAATTTTTATCCTTACTAAAATCATCATAATAAGGATTTATATTTAAATTAGTTTTTTGTGGCATTTTTTAGAATTCCAGGATGATTTTAACGTCTTCTTTTTGTCTCTCATTTCTAGAGATTAATGATCTATTATCAATATAGATAATTTCACCTGACCCTTTATTTATCTCAGAGTTTGCAAGTCCATTAGTAAATTCCATACCCAAACTAATCAATTTATTACCTGTTGGATTTGTAGTAATTCCACTAAATCCAGTAAAGACTGCTGCACTAAATCCACCAGATGTCTCACAGTTTGCAGGAACAGCTCCACCTGTAGTGTCATTATCAAATGATAAAACCTGTCCTCTATTTGATATATCAGAATGATCAGTTTGATCATCTGAAGATTGATTAAAGTAAAGTGATCTATCCTGATAATATTTCATTACTTTAGTATCTTTATCCCAAGATACAACCACTCCTCGTGCTTTTTGACCGCTAGGTAAATTTTGTGTTACTTCTTCACCTATTGTAGGTGTAGATGTTGTTGCATCAAGAAACTTAATAGCACCCAATGAAGAGAATTGATTCTCAGTAAATATATTAGTTGATCCAATAGATGTTGGATTTTTAACAATTCCTATTTGGGAGAATTTTGCATCAATTGGAAAGTCTTTTGTTGAATCATCAAATCTAGCATAGATAAGGATTTTATCAGTTCCCAATTCTTTATATAAATCATACCCATGCCCCTTTGATGGTGGAATTATAGGAACTAATTTTGCAAATGTTCCTCCAGCACCAACATTAACGTTTGAATTTAATCTTCCCAAATCAACAATACCATAAGTATATCCCTGTCCACCAGAAGATACCACCGCATTGGTTATATTACTATTGACTACATCAAGAACAACTCTACCACCAGTACCATCACCAATAATATTAACTTCTTGAGTTAATCCATCAGAATAACCTTTTCCTCTTTCTTCAATATAAACCTTTTTAATTTGATTATTATTTACACTTGAATCACCATTTTCTCTAACTGCTCTAATTTGTGCAATATCAGTTGTAGACCATTTATTTGGAACGGCAATATAATCAGTAGAATCAAATTTTACAATATCACTTGGACTAACAGTAAATAGATATTTCCAAATATATCCATCTCCACTTTCACCAGCTCTAGATGGTTCTAATCCAGTGAATGTTGGTTCATCTTGTGATGCACTACCAGTTGTACTAATTCCAGAAGAATTATTATCAATACAAATATAAACATTATAATCCTTATTCATTACATAATAGTTTGCATCATATAATCTAGAAGACTTTGTTATAGGTGATTGACTAGAAGCAGTATAGTCATGACGATACATTTCATACTTAGTTCCTTGTGCCCAATCAACTCTTCTAATTAATCTTCTTATATTTGCATCAGTTACTTTTCTACCAAAAACCATAGTATCAGAAATATGATTTAAATCATTAATACTATCCTCTGGTGTAGGCATAGTTGCAGTAGCATTCCAAGTTGCTAAATCAACTGCTCTACCATATTTTCCACTCCCTGGATCACTCAATCCTAAAAACACATAATAGGAATTTGTGGTATCCTCTACGGTATCCACAAAGTTATTTGCATTTAGAATTCTAAATTGATCGGTTACAATTGCCGCCATCTTATTAGCTTTTTCCTATATTTATACCATGTTAGATTATTTAGATTTCAAGAGCACCACTATCATACAATCCATATCCCCTTCTTTGAATAGTTGGGAACGTAGATATGCCAAGTTGAGTAGTTAATCCAACAGTATGTCCAGTGACACCAATTGATATTGGTGTTGCTGATCTAGTTAAAGAAGATACTTTACCCCATGAGAATTTACCCACTCCACCAAGATCGGCATCTCTACCAGTAATAATACCTGGTGCTCTATCGCCTCTATTACCAAGAGTTGTAGTTGTCATACCAGTATGAACAAAACATGTCATAACACCAGTGGTAGAATTAGAACTAAACTGTGATATACGATATACATTATCTAAGAATGTAGTTCCAATACCAACAACATTATTATTGTTATTATTCCATAGAGAAGTAGATCCAGATCCAATAGCAGTATCGTAAATATAAACTGGAGTTCCAACTCCAAGATTACCCCATGATGCTCCTGTTTTACTTAAGTAAAATTCAATTGCCAATTTAGTAGAGGTTGGTCTAGTTGTGCTAATTCCAGTAACAATACCAGAGAATCCTTCAACAGCTGTTATTGTTTGAACCAATTCATGAGTTTTTGCTGGATTTGGTGCAATTGCCTGTGGAGGATTTCTGCGAGTATATCCCAATCCTGGATTTACAATTTGTGTTGCAGTAATAGCACCACCACTTATTGTTGCTGTTGCTGTTGCTGTTGTTCCGACTCCAACCGCTATTCCTGTAGTAGGTATACCAATTACAATAGAAGTTGATGATCCAACATATCCACTACCACCAGACACAATAGATAATGAACTTATAGTTCCTGCTGCAGAAACAACCGCAGTAACTGCTGCTGCAACCACTGGTAAACTGGAAACCATTAAGGCATCAATATCTGGAGTACCAGTAACATCATCAGATGTAAAGAAGTCTGCACTATCTACATGTATAGTTCCAGAATTGGTAGCAACATCACCAATTATCCTTGCAGTAGGATAAACAAGAGGTTCATAGAGATCTCTATTCTTATAAACAATCTCACCATTAATTACCTTATCAACTTTTTGTCTACGCCAACTTGTTGGTTTGAATACATTAGTATCAATTCCCTGTTGAGAATATATGTCCGTTTCAATGGTATCAGAAGTAACAATTCCAACAAGTGTTCTAGAATTCTGGGTTGGTTCAGAAGTAAGTGTGTTATCTTTCCTTATTTGTAAAATATCACCTTTCTTTAATGATTGTCTAATAGTTATCAATCTACTATCATCACCCACTGTTCCTCTATAGAAGAATATTGAAACTTTCTGATCAGAATTAGGTGGATCAGTAAATTCTACAGATGTTCCTCCATTAAACTTGTATGAATATCCTGGATCTTGAAGAACATTATTGATAAAGACCAATAATAAATTTTCCATTTCAATTAATGTTGATTGCTCACCATTTGGATCTTTTTCGAAACTTAGTAGGCTTCCATTATAATATAATGGGAATCTAGTTCTAGTTCCATTTTGTAGTGCAGATATATCATCAATATAATCAAATTCACCAAAATCCCATGAACTAAATCTATCAGTAAAGATCTCTGTAACTGTTAGCTCAAGATCGCTAATTAATTGTGGTATTCTATAATCAGTTACTAATCCAACTGGACTAAACACATCTCCAACTTCATATCCATATCCAGATCTAGCAATCTTAAATTGAGATAATCCAACTAAGGTTGATCCAATTCCAACTGAAGATCCTGCTCCAACATCAACTGTTATTAATCCACCAGTTCCAATTTCAGTGGTTGCACCAACACCCAATCTAGAAACACCAACAGTCTCTAAATTTGCATATGATGGTGGAGAAACAGCAATCTTTGGATTTACATAACCACTACCAGCTGCGGTCACATTGAATAATAGTGATCCTCCTGTTACATTTGGAGCAGCACCAACATTAAGAGTAATCGTATTAGTAGTTACTGAAGCAATTGGTATAGTAGAAATACCAGCCATTGGGTCTGCACCTGTCAATGACCTTCCAACTTGTATAGTAATTGTATTAGTTGTTGTTTCTGCAATTCCTACTGTAGTAATACCAGTAATTGGATCTGTCTGATTAGATCTACCAACATTTACAGTAATTGTATTAGTGGTTGTTGCTGCAATCGCTACAGCAGCATTCCAAGTTGGTGTATGAATAGGATCTGTTGTTCTAGGATAAGAGTGCTCAGTTGTATGATTATCCTTTTCACAAGTAAATACTATTCCATTAGTTGCAATACCTACAGTATTTGAAGTTGTAAGATTATGTGCAGGTGAGAAAGTTAATTCTAATAAACCTGTTGAACCATCATATTTTGCTGCTGTTGGAGTAAGGGCTATACCAGCATTAGGAATAACCGCACCAGGAACTGCAGAAACAAACGTATGTTCAAACCCTGCGCGAGGATATGTATGATCAGTAGCAAACTGATCTCTAGAGCATTTAAATGCTAATGATGCTGTTCTAATTCCAACAGTATCACTAGTTGTTAATCCATGCGCATTACTTGTTAAAACTAATAATCCTGTAGTTGGATTATAAGACGCATCTGAAACATTATGACCAGTTCCACTCCATGCACCACCAGAAACAATAGCATTAGTTAATGTGCTTCCTGATGCACTAAATGAATGTGCATATCCAGGACGAGGATATCCATGATTTGAATTGAAACCATCTCTAGCACAAGTAAATACTATCTTACCAGTATCAATTCCAATCGTGTTACTAGCAGAATATCCATGATTAGCACTAGTTAAGACTAATTGACCTGTAGATGGAGTATATGTAGCATTAGTAACATTCTTAGCATTATTACCCCAAGTATTCTGGAATATAGCATTAGTTGCTGTTCCACCATTATACCTGTGAGTATTATGTGTCGTTACACCTACAATATTTGCTCCAGTTCCAGCACCACCACCAGGTCTTACATTAACGGTAATACTATTTTCAGTTGCACCAATAATTGCAGTGGCAAGACCAGCAACTGGGTCTGTAGTACGAGGATATGTATGCTTAGTCTTGTGATTATCTCTATCACAAGTCATTGTTATTGAATTAGTTGCAATTCCTACAGTATTCTTTGATCTCTTAATTGCTTTATTAACAGCAGATACAAATCTATGATCAGTTGCATTGGTTGAAGGAGTTTTATCTAAAACCTTAATTTCAAATTGAATATTACTATTCACATTAGATATTTGATACCATCTCTTACTTGCAGGATCAGTATATCTTGGATATGTGTGATTTGTAGTATGACTATCTTCTGCACAAGTAAATGTTAATGAATCATCGTCAATAGAAACTAATTGCCCATTTACAAGAGCAGGACTTGGATTAGCACTTAATCTAACAGTTAGAATACCAGTAGTTGCATTATATGCAGTTCCAGTCGTTGCATTATGACGATCAAATGTCAGAACGGTAGAAATACCAGTAGTTCCACCAATACCAGTCTTATGAAGAATTAAATCTCCAGTTGTAGATGCATAAGATATGAAACTTGGAGAGAATGTAGAAATACCACCAATACCTTCTGGTCTAATCGTAATTGAAGTTGAACTAGCACTTACAAACTTATGCTCATATTCTTCATCATATACAGATACGCTAGCTATTCCTGGTATTCCAGTATATCCAGAACCCCAATTTAATCCAGCATAATATGCTGAAGCAATGCCAGAGAATCTGTATATGTGGCGAATTGTACTTATACCAACCTTAGCAGTGAATTCAAAAGGACTATGAACAGCAACAACTGAGAATGGTTTATCATTATCAGCATCTGGGAATATTGTAGTTGTTACACCAACATATTCACTACCAAAACTTAATGCATCAGATGCAGTTCCACCATTGTAAATATGAGTTGAAGTAGTTCCAACACCGACTCTAATAGTAACTGTATTTGCAGTTGTTGATGTAATTGGTGTTGCTATACCTGCAATAGGATCTGTTCCTGCACGAGGATAAGTGTGATTAGATCCATGATTATCTTTATCACAAGTGAACTGAAGAGAATTATTTGCTATTTTAACTTTCTCGCCAACTTTTAAAATATGAGACCCAATTGTTAATGTTAAGTATCCAGTAGCATGTGCATAATCAGCATCAGTAACATCATAATTTCCACTACAAGTAAATGCTAATCCAGAGAGATTTACAAACTCATTTGGCATTCTCAAATAATGTTCTTCATTTGTAGTAATTCTAAGTTCACCAGAAGTATTTTCATAAGATGCTGTGCTAATAGAAAGAGGTGATCCCCAAGTTGCAACACCTACAAATCCAGTAATAGCCTTATTGGTTGTTACAGGACGTAGAACTGCCCCCTCAAGAGGTGAAATTCCCATACCACCACTAGATCCTAAGGATACGAGCATTCCTCCCCTAGGAAGTTGATTTTTATTTGCATCAACGAGATCTTGAACTTTAACTCCAAGTGAACCGTCTGGATTAACAGTATTAATACCAGTAAAGATAGCTGATGTTATACCAGTATGTCCTGCTCCAGATTGTGCAAAAGTATAATTATTATCTTCATTATTAGAAGTAGTTGGTGTCTGGAACATTCCATTTAAAAGAATTATTGTGCTTCCTGTGTTAATACCAGTAGTGTTAACACCAGAAAGACTCATTCTAAAGGTTTGTCCAATTCCAGTAAAATCATGTGATACATCATCAAATATTCTATTATCTGTATAATCTTTTCTAAAATATACTCTACCATTAAATGCTGACTTTACAAAATCAAGATTTGATTGATTTTTCAAAGTAGTAGCAGATCCATGTGGTGGTTCTGAGAAATGAATCTTAGATCCAATGATATTGAAAGATCCAGGGAAATATCTAACTGTTGCACCATTATTATGAGTAGCAGTACTAGTTCCAACAACTCCACGATCAACTGTTATTAGATTAAATGTTCCAATTCCTGTTATTGGACCAGTGCTAGTTGTACCAACACCTACCTGAGTAACTTTAACAAATTCATCATCTATTTTGAAAAGATCTTTTGGAGAAATTGATGACAATCCAGCAAGACTGAAAGTATCTGTAGAAATAGAAACATTACTAATATTATCTGATAATGTAGTAGTAATAGGACTAAATGCTATTGGAGACTGTATTATTCCGTCTACTTGAATAATACTCTTCTCCATCTTCTTCACCATTTCTAATTCATGGATATTACCACCACCACGAGCCATGAATGTAATAGCTGTTCCAGCTTCTGCATTTGCTTCTGATGTAGCAAGTCTAAATGTATCTTTAGTATCTCTTATTGCAAATACAGATGTAGGTAATACAGAACCATTAGACATCTGCATAGCAGTTGCTGCAATTCCAGTGAAAGATGATTTAGGAGTATAAATTAACTCTTCTCCAGTATTAAAGAAATGATCAGTAATAGTAAATCTTCCAGTTGTTAGATTGACAATAGTTGAAAGAGTTGGATTAAAGATTTTTTCAAAAATTGGTACACCATCATGCCTTAAAACAAAAGCAGTCTTATTCAATCTATTACCAGATCCATTATATGCAAGAAGATCTAATGATTCTGTAATAGGTCCATAAGTTAAGTCTGGTGCATCATTAGATACATCACTTTCACTATAAATGATTTCATCTAATCTTTGAATATCGATAGATTGTCCATTCCATTGAGCATCGGGAATAAATTGTAAACGTATAGCATCAGTAACACTTGATTTAAATGTTCCAATACCAGTAGTAGTTCCAATAGAAACAAATGGATAGTTGGTTGTGTGTGCGTCTGTACCATCCCATATTGTTAATAATTGATGAATTGCACTGGTCTCACCAATAGACACCCTTATATTACTCTTAAATGTAGCTACAATAGTGGAACTAATACCTGCAGGTGAATCTCCAACATAAGCACCTGGAGTTTCGTCATCAAAAGCAGTACCACCAGTTGAAACTCCAATATTAACAAAAGAAGATTCCATTTTCATGGATCTTTCTGTTCCATCCAATTGTGCAGGATCTATCCATCTCTGAGTTCCCACTCCAACAGAAGTTGTTCCAAAACCAACAATCCTAGATCTAATAGAAACTGCATTAGGACTTGTATTTTCATAATTTAAAGATAATATTCCATTAGTAATATTCGAATGGAATGTTCCTATAAAATTAGATGAGAATGATCCTTGAGAATGACTATCTGTATATGCTTCAGCTGAATATGTTAAAGTATCATCATGAGTTAAATATAGATCAACAATAGTCTTTTCGTCCGTAATTGCATCAGTAATTTCAAAATTCGCCTTATAAGCATCTAATTCATCTTTGCGAACAGAAATAATATTTGTAGAAGTTCCTATTCCAACAGTGGTTGTTACACCAACCAGATCCATAAATCCAACAGCCTGTGTGTTGATACCTGCAACAGTAGTATTAAATTTACTGGTATAAACTTTAATATCATAATCAGCAGTTGTATCAGTAGGAATAAAGGATAATACGGAATTACTATCCTGAACTTTACCAGATATTGCTATCAATTCATTAGTGGTATTATATAAACTACCTCTTTCTAATGTAAAGATATCAGTATCATCTCTAAAAACAGTTAATTCTGTTAATTGTGTATTATCATTACTAATATCTTGAACCTGAATTAAAAAGTGCGAATAATCTGGATCAATTTCAATTATATTAGTATTAACAGAAACATCCGTTGCTTTAGAAAATTCTGAACTAATATCATCGATTTCTATTACTCTATTAGTATCACATAAAATATAACTTGATAATTTCTTATTCTGGAACTGTAAGAATCTTGATTTAGATCCTTGAACATCAATATCTCTTGTATGATCAACTATATTAACTGTATCAACTCTTTCTTCAGAAACTAAATCTTGACTAATAACAGTTGCATTATTAACTCTAGAAACTCCAGCTGGTGTAGTTGATGCTATTCCAACATTAGCAAAATTCTTTAATCCACTTGGATGAAGTAAGCGATTTACGGGACTAGCTAGATCCTCATATTCAAGAGTACTATTAACAGCATAAGATAAATTCTGATAATAATCATTATCTGGTAAAACTTGATGGTCTTCACTCAATTTACCTATGGCATCATTCCAACCTTCATCCTTTCTCAAAGAATAATTAATAACAAATTGTCCTTTATTACGATCTAAGGTATTAATAGTACCAATAGTTCCTGTGGTTTCACCTTTAATCCGATCATTTAATTCTAATCTATATTTTCCAAATACTTTAATAGAAGTAAATTTAGAATCAGATATTAATAATCCAGTCGAAATAAATTTACCATTTCTAAATACTGAAAGTTTTTCTCCAACTCTAAATGCTGCTAATGTCTGAGTAGTTTTAAATGTAGGGTAATATGCCTCTTTAACTAATGAAGCATATCCACTTTGATCTGTCTTAGCAATTCCTGGATTTGTAGTAAACCCATCTAAACTAAATGCAACTTTTACTGGGTTACTACCCAATGCAGATCCATCTGTATTTGAATTTACAGTAAAGAATTTATATCCATGATCTGTTGAGTTAAATCCCTCACCAGAAGTTCCAAATTTCTCAAGACCCTCAACAAATATTTTGTCTCCTTCAGCAAATGGAGCAACTTTAAACCCTAAAGTTGGTGTTGATAACGTTAATGTTACCCTATTATTTCCTGAACTATATTCTAAAGTCTCAATAGAAACTCCATTACTATTATTAAGAGATACAATTCTCTGCTCTAGCGACTTTAATCCTCTAGGTGGATCAACAATATGAACATCACTTACAGATGCTGAACTTACCTCCGCATATACAAATCCATTATCGACTTGTATATTCGTTTCTGGATCAACAACTATTAGATCTGGAGCAGAAAGATAATTATTACCACCACTAACAACTTCAATATTGGTAATAGTTGAAGAATCTTTAATTGTTATTATTGGAGATATAAGAGCATCTGGTCTAAGAGTTGGGTCTGAAGGATATTCAAATCCTGGATCAATAATACGAACTTCACCAATTCTATTAGCTTTTGTGGATTGTGGTAAAATATTTCCATCTTTTCCATTTGTTGAAGTAATTCCAACAAATTTTGGTAGACTCTTATATCCAGTTCCACCAAATTCTAATCTCATACTAGAAATACCACCGACTGCAGTAGCAGAATCAGTAGTATATTCTAAAATATCAGCTGTTGCTGGTGAACAGAATGGTGATTCTGGAACACTTCTCAATGCAAGATTAAATGTAGTATTCCCAACACCCGAAATTGTATACTCACCATTATACTTACTATCAGTATAATAAATTTCACTTGAATTTTTAACATCAGTATCTGATGTGCTTATAAATCCACCTTTTCCAATAGAATAATATAACAAATTAGGATTATCAGTCGAATGTTTTAAAGTAAATGATGCATCAGTTGATACTCCAACTGTTCCTACACCAGAAGTAACTGAAACAGAAGTTTTACCTGTTGATACAAATTCATTCTTTAAATCGCTATCATAGAACAATTTAAATTCATATCCAGAAAGAGAACTATCCGATAAATCAAATTTCAGATTATTGTTATTAACTACAGGTATTGGTGGGTTAATTAGTGATATTTCTTGACTTCCTCCAGTTGTTCCAATTCCAACAATAATTGGTGGGTCACTAACAACATCATAACGAGTTTTTCCAAGCCTAATATTGTCGTCATCTACCCTATAAACATAATATGAACCAGTTGTTAATCCAGATGGTGTATTAGCACCACCATCATAAAATATTTTTTGTCCAGTAGTGAAATCATGAAGATCAATATTTATTGTATTGGTTGTTGTATTAACATCTGTTCCACCATTAATTGTAATTGTATTAACTAATAAATTTTTAAACTTTTCATGATATTTAACTCTTACTGCAGTAGATGTTCCAATACCAACTGTTTGATTTGGTTTAAGTGTAAATCCAATAATATCACCATTTTTCATTCCATGAGAAGTTGATAATGCTGCTGTAATAGTTGATATTGATACTGTAGAAGTAATTTTCTCAACTCTACCAGTCACTTGTGAGTAATTAGATTCTAAAGAATACAAATCACTATTAGATCCACTAGTATGGAAGAACATTCCACTTGTACATATTCCAAGTTGAGTTGTTATACCGATAAAGTCTTTTGATTTATTAATAACAAAGACATCTACACTACTACCAGTAGCACCTAAAGTAACTGGACTAACATTACCAGGAACTGTAGATATTGAAAGCGCATTTGCTCCTGTAGGAATAGTCAGAGAGACTTTTTGATTTTGAGTAAATGGATGATTTGGTATATGAATACTTTGTGATGTAATAGAGATTGGAACATTATCTCTTAAACCTCTTTTATTATTAACTACTGTAGCAACTCCAACCTGTGTTCCAACTCCAATAGACCTAGAAGCATTAAAATAAACTATATCGTTAATTTTAGAATTAAACTGACGTGATTTAACTGGTATTGTAAAGAAACTAGGAATTAATTCAAAAGTATCACCAGTCGTCCCTATTCCTACAGTGCTATCTCTCCTACCCCTTGTAGCACGTAAAACATTCCAATCATCAAAAACATCTATAACTTTTAATATCTCACTTCCTATGCTTATAGAACTTCCAACAGAAACCCCTTCAGGAATAGCTGAAACTAATATATCAGTAGAAACTCCAACAGTTCCTGTGCCACCACCAAATACACTAAGACCAAGATTTTGTTTTAAGACAGCTCTAGCAGACGATATACCAATTTTATGATTTCTTGTAAGAGGTCCTATGGATGTTGATAATCCAGATATAGTAATTTCATCTCCATGAGTAAATGAATGGGAAGTTGAAATATATCCACTAACTTCATTAGGACTAGTCCATTTAAATACAACATTTTGATATTTTTGAACTTTTGTATTTACATCAAAAATATCTTTTCCTGTTATAGATTTAATAGAAGCAGTTATCCCACCACCATTTGTACCAGTATTATCAAATTTAGCACTTTCTCCAACTTTATAACCAGAACCAGCCTGTAAAACCTGGAAAGAATCTACAGTTCCCTTAGTTATAGATTCAATAACAGAAATTTGATCAACTAGTTCGTTAGATTCAACTAAAAAGTCATTATCAGCAAAAGCATCAGAAACTTTATATGGGAATGTATTTCTTGCTATTTTAATATTTTTAAAATCAAATGTATATTGATCTTGATCAAGTAAATTTTCTTCTAATGGATTACTTCTATAAACATCACCTATAAAATATGGGAATTTAGGTTCCAATTTACCACTTATAGGATTAGTAGAAACCCCAACAAAATATGCATATGTGCCATTAGGATACTCAGGTGTCTTACAATATCTACCATTACTGATATCAAGATTACCAGATCCATCATACAGAAAATCTTCAGTAAAGAAACCACTACTAAATCCAACAGGTCTATCACTTATAATACCAGAAGTTACACTCTGTTGAACATAACTTGGAGTTAAAATTATAATAGATGAGTTACTATCCATAGGATCCGAATGACCATATGGACCATATATTGGGTTGCCATCATATGCCCATCCAATTATTGGTGAATGTCCTGTTCCATCATCACCAAATTGCGTATTGCCATGAGCAGTTGAATATCCAACAAAGGAATAATTTAAATTATTCTTAGAATCCGATAATAATGCTGCCTTATCAATGGCATCATGTTGCTCTGCAAATCTATAATTATTTACAGTTAAATTTCTAACATTAGAATATAATTCTCCAAATTTTCCTGGAGAATCGAGTTTAACAGTTGTTTTGAGTTGAGTATATCCAGTTCCAGGGTTAAGAACTTTAACATCGATAATTTTACCATCTTCTACTATAGCTCTAATTTCAGCACCATAACCATCACCTTCAACAGTAAGATCTGGTGGAGCATTATATTCTTCCCCTTGGTTTTGTATATCAACGTGATATATCTTTCCATCAGAAACTATGGGCTTTAATTCTGCTAATTTTCCAGTTTTTATTGAAATTAATGGAGTTTTCTCAAAATTTAGAATTGTAGAACCATATCCAGCACCTTTTTCGTAAGCATATACTTGCTCTATAGATCCTCTTGCTACTGGAGTTACTACAATAGATTCTGTTAGAGCAATTGCAACTTTTGCATATTTTGCATCAACTTCAAGTTCAATGGGTGGATATGCAAAAACATGATATCCAGCACCTTTAGTTTGAATATCTACATATTCACCTCTAGTATAATTAGAAGATATTGTTCCACCAATACCAGCATTTGACAATCTAAACTTATTATCATCGATCTTAATAACTTTATATTGAAGACTAGTACTAAGACCTGTTGCAACAACACCACCTGAAGGATCTGCTCTTGAAGCCTCAACTGCATAAGTAACTATTTCACCACTATTAAATCCATGATTTTCATATTCAATAGAATCTTCTACAGTATTGATACCAACATAAGTATCTACTCGTAATTTTTTATTCGAATACCCAGTTCCAGGATCAATAACCTTAACAGAACGAAGATGATTTCTACCTTCATATAATCTAAACTTATGCGTTCCACTTGCATTAATAGTAGTAAATCCTACAGTATTGATACCAGAAACATAATCAGGTTCAGAAGGATATAATTTAATAGAATTACCAGTTCCTACTACACTAGTCCAATAAATTGCCCCATTTTGTAAGCAAGTATTTACTCCAGTAGCAGCTAAATTACTTCCTTTAAAAACATTAATACCCAGAGGTGGATTACCATCACTATCATAAACCAATTTTAAACCATTATCTAAATTATGAGTGGTATTGAAAACTATATTTTCTTCCGCCATATCAACGCCACCAACTAGGGCATTGGATTTAATTCTTGCATCAAAAGATATTTCTCTAAATCTCTGAGTAACAATAGGTTGCAAAACAGCACCTGAACCATTACCACCCTTTACTGTAATAGATCTAACAATATCAGTATCAAAATTTTGCTGGTCAACCTGAATTTCTTTAATATCTCCAGTAATTACTGGTTCAACTAATGCAGTAAGAGTTCCAATTCCTGGTTTGGAAATTGTAATTGTAGGTGGATTAATAATATCATAGTTTTGACCTGGCTTAAATAACGTAATTTTTGATAATGGTCCAAAATAAATTTTATCATAAGACTTATAACTGGAAACTTCTACACCATTAGACAACATTCCAATAGATCCAGGTAATGTCTTAATACCATCACCACTCATAATATTTGAATTTACTGGGAATTTCTTAAATAATTTTTGAGATCCTATTCTTTCATCACTATGACGTTCTAATGTAAAGTTATGACTACCAGAATGAAATGGAATTTCGTCAAATTCTTCATAATCATCTGTTACAATAAAAGATTGTGAAGTATATAATCGAATTCTATTTGTATTACCTAGAGTATCCGTTAAAACTCTAACAAAATACTTAGTTCCAGATAATAACCCAGGAATGGGAATTCCAGTAGTTGATACATATCTTACTTCATCACCAGTAATAAACGGAACATCATTTGCAAAAGCTATAACACTATACTTATTAGTCTTATTACTAAATTCTTGTATTGGATTGGAGTTAGCAGTAGAAACACCTGTCTTTGAAATACTAAGATCAATACTATATGATGGTAGTGAATTAGATGCTACATAAAAATGAGTATTCTCATCATTAATATAAACATTCTGAATATCTGAAGTTAGACGATCATTCTCAACTTCTAAAGGTGTAATGCCAGCAGAAGCAGTATTTAAAGTTCTTCGTAAATCATAATACTCATTAGTAGCTGGAACAAATCCACCAGTAAGTTGAGATAAAGTAACATTTTTCTTATCTGCAGAAACAGCTGTTACTATACCAGTTGCAGTTCCCTCTCTATTTCCTCTTACTAAAATTTCAACATTATCACCCTTTTTAAGTTGTGATCTATCAACTGTAGCTGGAATAGTTGGAGTACTTTTATTAGTATTAGTATAAGGATCATCTATTTCAAATCTAGAAGATGTATTGTATATCCAAGAATTAGCAAATATCTCTGCTGAAGTTTTCTTGGTATCGGGATTTAGAATCTTTTCACCTAAATTTCTAATCCCTATTTGTTCTCCTTCAGATGTTAAAATTATATCGGTAGTAGAAGTAAAATCTGACAATACACCAGTAATTCTTAATTCAACCTTTTTACTTAAATCTCCATTTTCATATCCAAAAGCAACTTCATCAGATCTAATATTCGAAGCAGTTCTAATAGATGAAGTTATACCAGAACAACCAAAAAATTGATTAAACGATTTATCAAGATATGAAACAGTGTTTATTCCTGAAATAAACTTTCCTACTGTAGTAAATCCAACAGTAGAGTCTACTGTAACAACAGTTGAACCAATTCCTACAGCTCCAATATTTTTAGTTGCACCAGCAATTTTAAATGTTCCTTTTATTAATTCTTTTTCATTAAAACCAACAAATAGACTTACTTTATAATATACTCGTCCACCTTTAGTTGTTAAAACTTCAACTGAAGAAACAGCACCTTTAGTATCAGAGTCGGTAGATAAAGTAATAGTTTGTCCAACTAATTTATTAGGATCACCAATAATTCTTTCAGTAACTAAAATTTCTCTTCTAATAAATTCTGCTGATGATGGTTTTATTAAAAAACCCTCTAAATCAACGATTTTAGGATTAACACCATATAAAACATTGAATAATATCCTAAAAGATTCCTCTGTACCTTTAGATTGATAAAGTGATTTTGCTTCTTTTATGAAAGTACCAGCATTAACATTAGAAACAAAAGGAGTATCTTCTAATCCTGGAGTAAGAGTAAATTTTTGCTTTTTATAAAATTCTTTTAAAAATAATGAACTTAAGTTAACAACTGTAGTGTCTGTAAGTGCTGAAGCAGCGTCAGAAGTAGAAAAAACCAATTCTCCTGGGTTATTTTCAGCATGATATGAAGATATACCAGAAAATCCACGAACACATCCAGTAAAACTGTTAGTTGTTATACCAGTATAGGTAATAATTTCATCATTGATCTTAAAAAGACCATATGTTTTAGGAAATCCTTTAGTACTAGCGACATTTATCGTTGTATCTGCTGTTCCAATACCTACAGAAAGAGTTGTTCCAGTGTTAAGACGTTCTGGAGTTAAATTATCTACCTTTAAATATTGATCAAAATTATCAACGATATCAATACTTCCACCCTGATGTTCTTGGGAAGTATAATAAGCTTTAAAGAATTCAAGAGTATTAGGACTTTCAGTTAATAAAAATTCGGGCAGTTGACTCTCAAGGAGCTGCTGAACATTTACTCTAGTGTCTAATCCGGTTGTTATCATATCAGTTCCTTGTTATTTCTCCGTTACTATAACTAGAAGTTACTTTAAATCCGACTCCAGATATCTGTTCACCAGAACTAATAGTATCTTTTACCATATTTATTGAACTATCAGCAATGCTAAAATCAAGATAAAGATCTTTCAATCCAATTACATCATTTGACTCTGGATATGCTTGAATTTCAATAACATCGTTTGGTTTTTGAGTTCGAGTTATATAAACTGTTGATAAATTAACTTCACCCTTAATATAGTCTACAGTTCCTGCGGATTTTGCCACAACAGTATTCAATTGAGTTGCAGCATCTAACTTAACTATAGAAATAACACCTGTTTTCTTATCTTCATTTGGAGTATCTGTTAAAAATACTTCACTAGTTTCACCATCAATGTAGAATTTAGTACTCTTAATATTCATACCTTCACTCTTAACATTAAACTCATTACCAAAACAAAGTTCATATTGAGCATATTGATCAATAAGAGCTTTTAAGTTTCTTCTTATCTTAACTCTAGTAATATTTGAGGTTATTGATCTATCAATATTATCAATAACGTTAAGAACTTTACTATACTTAAATCTGCCACCAAATTTATTAACATCAGTGGATTTAGAATAAGTGGTTAAACCTTCAGTTATTCTAGTTTTTAAATCATCAGCATTAGAGACTTCATTAGCGTTATAGTAAATATAACTCTCTAATTCAACATATAATAGCTGCAAATCTACAATTTTTTGATTAATTCCAGTAAGAGAATAGTTTTTTAGGTTGTTTAATATCTGTCCTTTGTCAAAATCGGAGATAAATTCACCATTTTTTGGTTTTATTGATATAAAAACTGTTCCAAATTGTGGTGGATCCAATTCTTCACCACCAATCACAGAAATAGACTCAGTATTTGGGTAAATTGTTGGTACAATTGCCTCATAATCTCTACTGGTCACTGCTCTATGCTGTGAAGAGTATAATCTTGGAGCAAAATACTTAATTGAGTTAATAGACTCAATATCACCACCATTAGTAGCAGAATCAATAGTAGTAATAACTGGTGTTGTTGTTAAATTTGTTAGTGTAGCATCAGAATTAGTAAAACTTCCAGCAAATGCAAAATTACTTGGGCCATTACCCGTTTTACCGTTAGTAGTAATATAATGACATGTTACTGTGTAACCATCTGGTATTTTTTTACCAAATAGTCCATCACCAAAGAAAATTTCATATTTTTCGTCCTGAACTTCCTGAAGTAGGTAAATTTCAGAATCTTTTTTAACATTTAAGATATTATCAACTTGCTTATACTCTCTACCTAGTAAATTTGGATCTAATGTCACATATACATTTAATGTATCAGTATCAATAAAGGAATTATTCAAAATAAACTTTTGATCTAGTGATCCATCAACTTTAAATATTGTTTCTAAAAATGTTCCTTCATATACCTTTACAGGATCTGTTACACTTCCAAATACAGCTGTACTACTAGTGACGTTACCATTATTGTCGTATGTATGGGTAGTGGTTGCTGTTATGTTTTCAGGAATAGAGAACGTATATGTAGTGTCATCATAATCCCCAATACACACCAAACCCCTCTGTAAGGTCAATGTAGGAGTGTCTTTTGCAGTTGTTGCACTAAGAGATATATTTGCATGAGAAGCAGTCCTAGAGCGTGGTACATACCCTATATTTCTTGCTAAAGAAACTACATTTTCTCGTAATGTTGCTGAATCCAAGAAGGATTCATTCACAACCATGTTGGAATTAAATGCAGTAATATACGTATTATATGCTAAAGTATCAATTAAGACTGAAAAATTAGATCCTTCAAAGTCAAAATCCGTAAAAGTTGAATTTGCACGGAGATAAGACTTAATTTGAGTCTTTATTTGATCGAAATCGAGATTGGAAAACTTAGTAAAGGGCATATTATCTTGTTGACTCTAGTATGAAGGAGAAATCTTGTGTAGGAAACTGTTGTCCAATAATATCAAAGATGCAATTGACTTCAAAACTGTTTTGATTGGGTCTAGGATTAACATGAACTTGTAAATTATCAACTCTAGGCTCAAAGTTTTCTATTGCAACCTTAATTTGACGTTGAATAACAGATGCTGTACCATAATCAACGAATCCAAAGAGGTTTGAACGCACTTCTGACCCTAATGGTGAGTTAAAAAACCTCTCCATAGGAATAGTTTGAACTAAATTCCTTACAGATCTTTTAATTGCGTCTTCATTTTTAAGAACTGTTATATCCTTTGTAACAGGATGTGCTTTAAAGGATAAATTAATGTCTTTAAATGATCTAGATATCCTTTGTACAGGCATTGGTCAATAGTTTGCTTGATTTATTTATATCTAAATTACCCATTTAAGTTAATTTTTTCTTCTTTATCGAGTTTTGGTGCATCATCATGCATAACTTCTTGGATTATTCGCTCTTTATTGACATAATCAGTCACTAATCTGGTAGTTCCGTGATCTTTTTCCATAGATTCTTTATGTCTATCTACATGAATAACCATTTTTCCTTCAAAAAAATTATTTAGCATAAAAAAACCTCCTTTCGGAGGCTTAATGTTATGCTATTAATGAAATTATTATTCCGATTAGGACTAAAATCGTGATTATCGTCATTTTCCCTGACCTCTATACGGTTTTCGAGACGAGTTACGCGATGTTGCAGCATGTTTTGTATGCTTTCCATTTCCTTGACGAGTCTTTTTGGGCGGCGCACTAATAAAATCACCAGTTCCCCATGAACCCGTCTTTGCTTTAGCCATCTTCTAAGTTTCCTCCATGTATTTCAGTAGTAATATCATCAGGATTTGGTGCTCCTGTCTGATAAAATTCAATTGACAGATCCTCCAATAGGTCCATATACTCAAACTGAGTAAGATTTTCGTGAACTTTTTTACCCTTTATAAAAATATCGTAAGTATCTGCCATTATTTTTAGATAATCCTTGTCTTTTCGTGACCAACTCTAATACGAGGATCACACCAAATCTCAAAACCAGCTGCTAAGGCATCGAGGCAGAATGATACATCTTCTCCACACATATCCTGCACTGCACCTGACTCAAAGACTTGCATCTTAGGAGCAAACCAAGGATATTTGAGATCTTCATGTTCCCATACACCATGCTTAATCAATAACCATCCAAATCCTGCATAGTCAACAGTAAAAGGACTACGACGTTTCTCTATGCTTTCAATGGTTTCATGATTCATGACTCCACCATTCTTAGCAAAATCATCTTCTTCTAACCAATGTGCAACAGATGTTGTTCTACCATCTTCTGTGCAATACCAACCAGATGCAATATCTTTATCCATAAGGACTAATTGCCAGAATTTCTCAGAATTAAAGACAATATCACTGTCAATCCATAGTTGATAATCATATTTTAATTTGCCATCCCAAGGTAATTGGTCTGGTCCACGTAGAACATTAGCTCCAAGACACTTACAACGGGCAAAATTGACCATTGATGAATAATCTTGAGATATTTGAATACTTGCACCTGCTTGAACTAAGTCAAAACAAAGTTGAACAAAGTTTTTCAAATAGATGTATGATACTCCTCTACCTGGTAGACAAAAAACAACTGTCTTACCTCTGATAATCTCCTTTGCTTTGTCATAATCCCACTCTTGCTCTTTCTTTTTCTTGTTTTTAGTAGGAGTATTTGCTTTTACTGTAAATCCTTTAGCCATAACGTCCTGTAATTACACATCAATTATATCAGTTTATATAGTAATTGTCAATCTTTTTCTTTAACCGTAATTTCACCACCTTCATTTTGAAAGTGTAATTCAGTTCCTTCATACCATCCTTCATCATTGATAATCCATTCTGGTATGACTGTTTTGTATTCTCCCGTTACTGGATCGCACTCTATGGTCGTAAAATCGTCTGGGGAATTTTTTTGCATTTTTTCAACCCTGTCGTCGTTTTTATATATTGAAAAAAAATTTTGTCCTTCGTGATATCGAAAGGTCGATCTGGGTCGTTTATAGCTTAAGGGATCCATTGTTTTTATAACCGCGCCCCATAAAAACGCCCCCGGTAACGGGGGCACTGTCTGATTCACGAACGAACGGTCTTAAGTTGTTTGGTGATCTGCACGCCGACGAATCCGCGTACCTTATATGGAATGGTGATAGGACGGGGTGCATGATCATGCTTATAAATCATGTGCTTGCCCCCGTTGCGAACCCGTTGCCATCCTAGCGAACGGGCAAGTTTGGTGAGTTGCTTGGATGTCATCAGTCGTGCATCTCATCAAGCATTTCATCCATCTCTTCACGGTCGATCATCGGATCATCCCACTGAACGCCGTCACCAGTGCACGAACTCACGACCTTTTCAATGAACTGAGCATATGAGGTGCATTCAAGGGCAGTCTCATAATATGCCATTGTGTTCTGAATCCAGAGAGCAGCGTTCCAGGTTTCATAGTTTGCCCATCCGTTGTATCCTTCCCAAGTTGGTTTGGTTTCAGGCATCGGAGTTGCGGTCATGGAGTCTGATTCGTTTGGACTTTCTTAGTATAGGGCATGGCGGCACGAATGGGGCAAAATGTGTGCACTTTACGCACTGGCACAAGCGAACTTGCGATTGGCAAAGTTAGCATGAGAGAATAGTTCACGGTTGACCAATTTCCATGACCCGTGCTCAGTGTGCATCACATACCCTTCAGAATCAATACGGTCATAACCAATATACGCATTTGGTCCGTGAGCATAACGGCAAAGTGATAGAGCATCCGCCTTGATGGATTTGATCAGTAACCAGAATTTGATCAGGTCTGAATTTTCCCAATCGTATGGGTTGACCGTTTCACCCTCACGGATGCAAGCATTCAATTCTTTCTTATACTGTGCCGCCTCCTTTGGACTAACGAACTCAACACCCGTAGCTCTGACCTTGGCAAAATTGATCAGGTCCCGCAACTCTGCAAAACTGTCTTTACCATACTCACCGAATGCACCATCCCAAATATATGCCTTGGGTTGCACCCACTTCACAAAATATGATCCGTCGGGATTTGTGGCAGCACTGGCAGGAAATGGGTTATACTTGCAAAGGGGATATGCAACCGCATCACGCAGGTCTGATTTTGCAACATACTCAGTATGGGGTGCCATTATGATTTCTTCCTGGACCACGGATGGGAATTCATACGTAATGGTGTTTGGTGTATATTCACTCTCACCACCGAACCCAATAAAATCACCTTGGAAAATTCGGTCTGTATGGGGTAGGTTACAAAGGCATGAGGATAAAATTCCTTCTAATGGGGTGCCGCCATACCATTCTATGATCTGCTCCTGGGTTTCACATATCCTGATTTTCTTCTTATTGAAAACCGATTTGGTGCCCACAAAGAAATTACCTGTTGCTGGGTTGGTTCCCCATACGATAGCGGGTGCACCGTCAATCTTAACGGACAAAAGGCAAACCATCAAAAAAGCATCCAATACGGTGAGGTCACCTGTAAGGATGCTGTCTTCTGGGTGTTCAATGTGGGTGTTTTTCATACTCTTATAATAAAGGAGAAACCCCACTTTTGCAAGCGGGGCTATGACAGTTTATCAGGTGGTTATCTGATGATTTTGTATCCGTCAAAGAACGCATCCCCGTCAATGAACCATTGAAAATTCTGTTGATAGATGCCGACCCCGTGAAGGAAGCAATCAAGGATGGCGTTCAATCTGGATTTGGTCGTCGGGGTTGACCATCCGCATGAACTCAAAGTAAGGTCACCTGATGGGGTCATCTCACAAATGCGGTTCCCGTGTAACCGAACTGTCATGAATCCTTCCTGATCAAAATCGACTGAGGTGTTTGCTTTTTGCCAATCCTTACGGTTGCGGATGGCGGTTTGCATTTCCATTTCGATTTTACGCATAAGGTTTGAAATTCGTTTGACTCTTCTAATATACATGAAAAAACCCCCTTGCGGGGGCTCTGTGTGCCACTTTGTCAAGTGGTTTATTTGTTGACCATTTTCACGACCTGTGCATGATATGGTTTGAAGAAATCAACGATCTTGAAAAAATCTTTGATCGCTTCCTGCACCTCATACTGATGGATTGCCCAACGGGTGCGGATGTCCTTGATGTAACGCTCACGGGTTATAAGGCGTGAGGTTGACGGACGGGTGAATTCAGATTTAACTGCTTTCACTTTGCCACCGACGAAAGTTGTGGTGGTGACTTTGGCAACAGGTGTTTTTTTAACTGCTTTAGGTGTTGCCTTTGCAGTGGTGTTAGTCTTACGGGTGCGACGCTTGCGGGTTGTGGGTGCAGGTGTGGCAACGGTTGACTTAACTGGCATAAAAGCGCAATTGCGGGTTTACCCCATCATTATACAAAAAAAGGGGTTGACACGAACCCCTTTGTAACGAATTTGTTGTAAAAAAGTCCAGTTTCTCAACTGTCCTAAACTTTGACCTCTGCCTTGACGTTGACCTGTTTTAGTAATGAGATGCACTTGATTGCCTTGGCATAAGTGTCAAAACTCATATACCTGTATTTCAGGTCGTCAGGGAATGAGTAACGAATGGTGGTGTTCATTTGGCAAGTGAGATTAGGTTTTCAATGTTTTGGTTACGCTGTTGTAACCTCTTGAGTCCTTCACTGTCACGCAGTGCTAGGAGTGAGTTGAATCCAAAGATCAGAAAAAATCCAACGATTGCAACCCGTATCCATTCGCCTCTACGCATAGTCAACGTTGCCAGCTATGAAACTGTCCACATCAAACTTGTTTTCGTCCGAATCTTCAGAGAGTGCCTCCTCCATTAGTGCGGAGATTGCCTCATCTTCAAATCTGGGATCAACGAACATGGTTGAATTGCTTGGAACTCTCATATCATACACGGTCATGAAACGAATGGGGTGAATAGTGGACACTTTGCCAACCGAACACGGTCAGCCGGATTCGCATTAAAAAACCCCTATTATGGGGTTGGATCGAATTCGGTCAACTGACGAAGTTGAAAAATGATTTCATCAAGGTCGTCAAGGTGACCCGTTACGAAATCGGAGTCCATGAGATGCTTGGCATCCTCACGCTCATAGAGTGCGTCCAACTCACGGACGACGTTTTCAAGGATAGTGTAAGCATTTAAATTTTTCATACTTGTACTATCGCATAGAATGGGGCAAAAATCAAGCGGTCTTGTGCCACTTTGCCAACTGATTTACGGCCGACCCGATTCTCAATAAAAAAGACCTTATTGAGAAAGGTCTTCAAATCGTTGGGTTGCAAGGTCTGCCGCCATTGCTTCCAAATCACGAACGGATTTGTTAAGGTTGACTTGACTCGCTTGCAACTCTTCAAGCATTTCTTCAAAGAGGTCTTCAAGGATCATTTCATTTTGGAGTGTGCTCATGAATATTCAAATGGGGTAGGTTCGGTGATTTTGTCAAAGAGAGAATCAAATGCGTCCTGATCGAAGTCATCAGGGAGTCCGCAGTCGGTGAAAAAACATGCCATCTGAACGAGCACGGTTTCCTCAGATTCGGTGATTTGTAAATTTCTCATATTGGTACAATACACCATTTTGAGGCGAATGGGGAAAATAGTGGACAGTTTACGAATTGTCCACGGGCGGCTGGAATTTCACGAAAACGGCTGCCATTCTCAATAAGCACGAACTATTGATAATCAATAATAATATCTTATTGAGAATACATAATCACTAATGTTCTCAACAACGAAGTCTTATTGAGAATATAAAAATAGTGTGCCAGTCAACGAACTGAACACACTATGAAGATTTCCTTTGGTATTATATGTTATAATATTAAATCGACTACGAAATTTCTCATTAACATTTATTGTTAGTTAATGAGATCTTTAATTGTTATAACACGCTATGCATTATGCGTAGTGCATATATGCTAATTGTTGATAGTCTGTGCTATCACGTGCGTATTCATCATCGAGCTCGTATGTATTATGTAATGTGTTATGTACATAATTCTCGTCGAGATCGTATGTGTAATCTAGTTCAAATGTGTTAAACTCGTAGTCGTCGTACATGAGATCTAGTTGTGTATATGTGTGTATTATACATGAATCTCGTAGTGGATGTCAAGCACCTCGACGAGATTGTAACACTATATGTGTACTATGTATAAATCTCGTAGTACTTATGTTACAAAATACACATAATCTCGACGAGAAAATCGATCCGTGTACTTGACAAACTGCGATCCTCATGCTACGCTCGCTAAACTCACAAGTCCTGAGAGTATTAAACTCAAAGTTAACTCAATGGTTTAGTGAGTGTTTATAACAATAAAAGTATAACATTTATCATTGTATTTGTCAAGTGATTGAGAAGATATATTAGCTATTGAGAATCATTAAATATCCCTTATTGAGTCTCATTAAACAACCTTATTGAGAACAGAGATAAAAAACAGTTTAATATTTATAAACATATTTAAAACCTATTTTTTAATCATTTCGGTATCAGTTGTTACAGTTTTTGCCCATACATAGGCAATCGGCCCTAGTATGAACAATACACGTATCCATCCTGTGATAATAAGAAACAACAAGACTTTTTTACTGTTTTTCATTAAGGAAATACACCATGAGTGTCAGTATAATTAAGAGTTCAATAACTATGTAATTATTCGTTATTGACATCATCATATTCTGCATAATGCTGACAGTTAGCAGACTTGCGTTTCTTTACATATTTCAACTGATGCCATTGATGTTCATAACATAATAGCAAGGTATGAGTCTTCTTATGCAAGGGTGAATCTTTTAACTGTTCTATAGGTTTATCATAGACAGCAGTCTCTATAGTAATATAACGTTCCTGATGTTGAAACCCTTTCTTAGGTTCTACTGGGTCTCCTTTAAAGTAAACCCATCCTTCATCATGTTCTATTCGTGCCCATGTTTCCCGTTCCCATACCACATAGTCATTCACCTCTGGTTCATATGGTTCAGTCATCTCTACGGATCCTTAATCTCTCAGGATTATAACCCTCATTGATTAGGGCGTTCAGCCGCTCGGAACAGACCGATTTTGACAGTTTTCTATATTGTTGAACACCATTAACTAATTGATCATCAACTAAGTTCCATCCAGATGTTCCCTCTTCCTCTATCCTATACAATGGCTCCTCTGGTTTGAGATTATCCATTTGTCTCTCTAATTCGATACGGACTGAGGTTAGAGAATCCATCAATGTCTTTTCCCATTCATTACCTTGAATCAGTTCAATGATCTGCTGATTGTGCCAATGGGCTTTTTGTAATTGTGATCGATTAGTCATAAGAACTCCTGCATGTAGTAATCAAGTGAAACATTTAAATTTTCAGCACAGACCTTATAATACGATAAATTATAACTGCGTTGTGCTTCTCTTCTGAAATAATTTATCATCTCAACATCAGCACGATCCATGAACTTTTTAAAACACTTTGTAAACTCTACAATTTCTTCTTCACTCATGATGCTTAACCCTCTCTTCATAGAATACATTGTCACCATATCCGATCATCAATTGATTCCATTCCCCATTCTCTAATCGTTGATAGACTTCCCTGATACTCTCTTTTGGTTCACTCTCTGTTGTCCATGTTCTCTCATACCAATCATTACCACTATCATACTTATATCCTTGGGATTCGATCTTTCCAATAAAACAATCTTCCTCTACACCATCAATCTCACATACGACCTGATCAGGTTTAAACTCATCTCTCTTGATGAAGAAATTCATCATCATCGAATACAATTTATTCATAACACACCGACCATAATTGTTTATCTATCATTTTACCACATTGTTGGCATCCAAGTCCAGACCATGCGAAATGATAAACTTTTGATACAGACTTGCAATTGGGACATAAGATATGCTTGCCCTGACGACCAGCACGTGTATACTTTGTCATCGGTTTAAAATTCATCATTTGGATAATTCAGCAGCAACCTTATCAAGTGCTACACAAAGTTTGGCAACAGAAACCTTTAAATCCTCTAATTGCTCAGGGATTGTCTTTTGCATTTGTTGATTGATCTCTTTGAGATAATCAGTCTGGGTTTTGGTTGGATAGATTTTCATGATGATTGTTGTTGAGCTTGGCACTCACATGCACCAAGTAATTTGTGTAATTTAAAACCAACTTCTTCATTGGTAATATCATCAAAGTCATCAAGTGAGTCTGCTTCAGTCATTTGAAATCTTAAGGCATCAATGATAACTTCGATTTCCTTTTTAGTTAGATTAACTAGCATCTTCATTTAATACAATGTTGGCATACAGAGCAACATCCTCTGCTTTCTCTTGGATTAATTCATACTGTGGTGAATAATCCCAACGACGAACAATGTCAGCAGCAATCAATTCAACCTTATCTTTATCAAGTCCTGGATATAAATCCAAAAGAGCAGACCTGACATCAATAGAGAGAGTGAATGATTCCTTCATTTGACCACATAGGTAGGTTCATCAGATGATTCAGATGTTGGTTCATACAGTTCATACCATTCATCAACTGCACCTTCTAGAATATCAAAGATCTGATCCACTCTCTCTTTGAATCGATCCTCATACTCATCATTATCCAAAATGTATCCTTCCATCACATATAAGATGGTGGAAATCTGTCCCTCAGTCAATGTGACCTGATGTTCAACATTAGTGTTGTCTGGCATGGTAGGAATGAATAAGGTTTTCATTTAACTGACCTTCCTATTATAACAGAAGGGTGCGACTGGTGTTCCTGGTAATGGGACACTATTAACACTGTCCTCTAAAATGCTCTGCTTCAGTGTTTGCATGATATCCTGCATAGTAGCTCTGGCATATCCAGTAGCAAACGGATAGGACTTATCCAAATCGTCAGATCGATTATCAACCTCATAACAAACCTTTACGGCATACTCTAAGGATTGAATCATCGCATCGACGGATGAACGATCAATATTCATTCTATTGCTCCCAGTGTAATGCGTTGAAGTGGGCAATGTTGAGATGATCTTCATCATGCCATCTCTCATAGGCCATACCCTCTTCATCAACAAATACAAACTCTTCGCAGAAATATTCAGCACTGATATCACCTAGCTCCTGACATGCGTTAAGGATGTCATCACAGGCATCATTATCCATCCCAAACTCAAGAGTAAGGTATTCTATGTCCTTTTGTAATTGTGGCATGAGTTTTAAAGCAAAGTGGATGTATGAGTAAGAATATTATTCATCACCTAACCAATCACCAACCGTATCAAAGATGTAATCTATATAGAGTTTCTCTTCTAATTCTCTAGCCTCTATCTCATGTGGTTGTGACATATATTCAACTTCAGATACGTTCTCACCATCAAAGTGCATCTTTCCACTCTTCATTTTGAGTGTCCCTTTGACCCATTGTCTGAGATGCACCAATTCATGTAATAATGTTTTGATGTACATCTCTTTGCTCATGTTAGACTGGAGCTCAATACAAAACTCCCGTGGACGGTATGAACTACCAACGTAGTCACAATACCCATAAGCATCCTCACACTTCATGCCACGATGTAAGACTTCAATATCTAATACATGCCGTGGCAAGAAATTGTCTAGAAACCAAGTGGTAACAGAACGACAGAGTTTCCTCTGATAACCATATCCACTATAGCAGAGATAAGATTTGTTCCCCAATGTAGGCACCATATGAAAGAGAAAATAAAGAGTAGTTTTTCTTTACCAGTCATATCTTTTGACATATTTAACCTCAGTTTGGATTATAATAGTTGAACATGAGCACTAATGCAATAATACCAATGATTAATGCTATAGTAGCATAGGTTGCTAATTGTAGTATCATTAATACTTCTCCTTTGCAATAAACGGAACAAATGAATCATACTCAAACTTATATCCTAATATCCTATTATCACTATACTCTCCAGTATCAGAATATAAGTAACGATACATGCTATTGAGTGATGCTTGTAGCTCTTCGCATAAGTAAAGAGGATTAATGTCTTGATCCTCTTCAACTTGCATACGAACTGTGAAAGTTGCTGTTTTCATTTAACGCTCCCACTTAAGATCGAATTTTGGTGATTCAATTAGGATGTCACGGACTCTCTCACGATCAACCGTATCACCATCACCCCACTCATATTCTGGGCAAGAAGGATAGCAGCACATTTGTAAATACAACCATGATGCTTCCATGATTTGCTGCTTAGTCAATCCTGTGATAGGATAAAGAGCATCAGGTGCTCCATAGAATGACCAAACGTAATCGATGAATTCAAAAAAATCGCTCATAGGTCGTTTTGTTGATTACATTAGTATTATAACCGATACAGAGACCAAATCAATGATCTCTGTGTCAGTTTATAAAGTGGTTTATCTCACGTAGAGATATCCACCAGCCCAATCTGCTGTAGCAAAGCACTGTTCACGTTCTCTAATGATACGTAAATCATAACGAACAATCTTTGCTGGACCACGCCATGATGCTGGTTTGTAAACTTCACCAGTTTTCTTATCGATGAAGGCATGAACACCACCATGATTCTGCATGATCTTCCAATACTTACGTCCTGACTCTATGCTGAACCTAACAGGATCAGAAGAATTAGGATACCTACGATCGTAATTTGCCTCAAGTGCTCGGCAGAGCTGCCAGACCCACTTTTCAACCTTTTCAGAGAGTGTTAAGTTCTCTTCAGGGAATACAGCAATGGTCGGAATTGGTGTTGCAGTCATAAGACCCTTGCTTGATTACTTTAGTATTATAATAGAAAGAAAGACCCCAATCAAGGGGTCTTATGACACTTTATAGATCGGTTCCCTCCACTGACTCTGTGACTTCTTGAATGTCGTCAAGAACTGCTAGGATCTCACTACCGTTCTCAGCAGTGTCAAGAAGGAACTCAGCAAAATTAGGTGACATGATAAAATAGTGTCGGGTTTACGGGTTGAGTCAGGTCTTATCCACGGCAGTTGCTCGCTACATTGCCTGACTCGGTGGTTGATTCACCATCTCAGGAAACACTTTCGCATTAACCTCACCCTAGTTGGTATAAGGTGTGTTCCCTTGAGCACTCTGTTAGTATAGCAGTTTATCGTCATGCGACAAGGACGTGTGTGACAGTTTATGAGGTGGTCACAGCAACCTCTTCTTTTGGTGGAATATCAAGTATTCTACCTTTTACTCCATCATTATAC
>LULZ01000015.1_pt1 | contig 40622 bp, 66 predicted proteins | sample 729721 | NCBI WGS metagenome assembly LULZ01 (sample SAMN03860276, study PRJNA289734) | marine metagenome | biome: seawater column; feature: ocean; material: water; isolation source: Red Sea water column Station 91 - depth 100m | place: Saudi Arabia: Red Sea | collected 2011-10-15 | depth 100 m
AAGACTCAAAGAACAAGCACCTAGTATTGGTGGTTTTGGTGGTATGTTTAGAGTACCTACTGGATATGAGAAACCTGTATTGGTTTCTGGTGCTGATGGTGTAGGTACTAAGATTAATATTGCACGTGTTTTTAATGACTATACAACTATAGGTGAAGACCTAGTTGCAATGTGTGTCAATGATGTAATTTGTTCTGGTGCTAAACCATTATATTTCCTCGATTATATTTCTTGTGAGAAGTTAGATTCTAGATTAGATGATATAATGTATGGTATAGGTATAGGTTGTACTAAAGCAGGTATAGAACTTGTAGGTGGTGAGACTGCTGAACATGGTAGGTTTGCTAAAGATATTGATCTTGCTGGATTTTGTACTGGTATTGTAGAAGAGAATGAAATATTAGATGGTAGATTGATAGAGAAAGGTGATAAAGTTATTGGATTTCCTAGCAGTGGATTGCATAGTAATGGATATAGTTTGATTAATGATATGTTGTTGAGACATAAGATTTTTTATAAGGAAACACCTGAACTTCTTACTCCAACTACCATCTATGCTTCTATGATTGAGAAGTTAAAGGAAGAGATTCCTATTCTTGGTATGGCACATATTACTGGTGGTGGTATCCTGGAGAATGTTTCAAGGTGTTTACCAAAAGGATTATCTGTACATATTGATTGGAACTCCTGGACTATGCCAGAGATATTTCATAAGATAATGCTTGCTGGTGAGGTACCAGAAGAGGAAATGAAGAGAGTATTTAATCTTGGTATTGGATTCTGTATAGTAGTTCCACCTGATATTGAACTTGAAGATGGGTATGAAATAGGAACAGTTCAATAAATACTTAGAAAGTATTTGAGAGATGGCAAAAATAGATCCACATGAGATGTATACCGCTGCTCTTTTGGTGAGGGGTGAAAAGATAGATGTCCAACAGTTAAACACAGATGCTAGAAAAAATTCTAAAGCATTGGTTGAGAAACTAGCTGATGCAGCTATGCATGTTAATGGTGGAACAGGATCTAAAGGATTTTTTAGTGAGGTTGATGATACAAAAATACCAAAGTTTAAGGATTTAGCAAAAGCAATATCAGTTTCCAATTATGCTTTAGATCAACTTCCAAGTAATGCAAAAATAAAGAAGGTTTGGCAGACAGGAGGAACATGGGCTTCAGAGATAAGAAGATTTAATCCAGACACAGGAACTATAAAAAATTATAACTCCTCAGATGTGGTACTTGAGATAGAAACTCTTGGTAAGAATGAGGCTACACATTTTTGGGGACTTTCTTTAAAGAAAAGAGGTATTAAGGATGCAGAACCTACTTTATTAAACAAACCAGTTGTTGGTAATGTTGGATTTATGATAGGTAGGTTTACTCCAGCACAGGTTACGAAGATTAATAATAATAAAGATTTATTTTTTAGAAAGGTTTTGAATATTGTTACTGGCGGAACATATAAGAAGCAAGATATAACTAAGATGACATTGGCTCAGGTATTAAAAGCATGCGATGAGATATTTCATGGTAAGAGAGCGTTTAAGAATAAGATGTTAACTGGTAGTGGAGAGTTTAAAGGTAATAAAAATATCTATTTTGAAGCAATGAATGATGCGTTTTTGGGTTATGTTAATAATCCAAAGAATACTAAACCATTCTTTGAGGAGTTTTTTGATTTAATCTTTAAAATTAACTTAGATGCTTATATTAATGACAGCGCATTTCATTTTAGTTTAATAACTGGTGTTGGAGATTATTCAATCACTCAAGATAAACTTGAAATAGAACCTGCTAGTGAGAAAGAGGGAAGATTGGTATCTGAAATACTTAGAAATATGTTTAAGGATCCTGATGTAACATCATTTGAACTAAAGAAGCAGGAAGGTGCTAAAAAATTACATGCATGGGAACCAGGTGCTAAGGCTGCTAAGTTATTTTATGAAATGGTTATAGGACATTCACCCAATGATATTAGTATAGTTGACTTAGAAGTTAGATTTAAGGGACATTTAACTACCGAACCACAGTTTCAAGTGTTTGTTAATAGGGTTAGGCAGAATGGATTTGCTAAACACTATGCAAAAATAGCGAAGACACAGGCATTAGGTGAGACAAGGTGGGAATGATAAACGCTAAATAAAGTTACGGTAAGACATAATAATGAAGTCTTTTCTACAGTTTATAACTGAAGCACCTCGAACCTCCCGAGCCGTTGAGCAAGCCCGACGACTTGGGTTTGTTAGCGATGGGCATGGAAACTGGTATGATAGAGAAGGTAATTATCGTGGACATACTGAGAAAGGTGAATTAGTTCTTTCTCAAAAGAGAGGTCCTAAGAAGGTAGAAGATCCAAGACAGAAACCTGCTGGACATGAACCTTCTGCTCCAGAAAGATCACCTAAACCTGTACAAGGTGGTCAGACTGGTACACCTACTCCACCAGAAGAAGAGGGTGGAGATAAAAAAAATAAAGGAACGGCAACGATTGCCTTTGGTCGTTTCAACCCTCCCCATGCTGGACACGGGCAACTTATTAGTGTTGCTAAGAGTAATAGTGAGAAGGGAGATTTCAAAATATATCCATCACGTAAGTCTGGGGATAAGAAAAATCCTTTAGAAGCAGATGAAAAGATATCTATCATGCGTCAGATGTTTTCTGATGACGGAGAGAAGATTGTTAATGATGGAGATATGAAGACTATATTTGATGTATTAAAGAAGACTTATGAAGACGGATACAGTAGTGTCAACATCGTGGCTGGTGGTCAGCGAGTCGCAGAGTTCGATCAACTCGCCAAAAAATACAATGGTGAACTCTATGACTTTGAGGACATTAACGTTATTTCAGCAGGGGACAGGGATCCCGATGCTGAGGGCATCGAGGGAATCAGTGCCTCTAAGATGAGAGCAGCAGTGAAGGATGATGATTTTGAATCCTTCATGCAGAACTTGGAGAAGCAAGAGAAGGGAAAGAAAGTTAAGATTGTTGATGATGAAGTAGGTAAGAGTATCTTTAATGCTGTTAAGAAATCATTAGGTAAGAAGGCAGTTAAGGAAAGTCTTTGGCAGATTGCACCTAAACTTGATTGGCAAGGATTACGTGAGAACTTCTTTTTGAAAAAGATTTTTAATGTTGGTGATTTAATTGAGAATGATAATACAGGATTAAGAGGACGTATTGTTCGTCGTGGTACTAATTACTTGATTAGTGTTACTGAAGCAGGTATGATGTTCAAGTCTTGGATAGGTGATGTAGCAGAAGCTTATACTGAAGTTAAGATGGATCGTAGGATTAGAGATAAGGAAGGACATCCTAATAATTTAATAGGAACTGTTGGGCATTTAAAGAACGTAGAAGAGAAAACTCCTGGTGCTACTGTACGAACATTTAAGAATTTCCTAAATAAGTATAGAAAAAAGTAGTACTTTGATACCATGACGGACTTTTATAAGCAGAAGAAGGCTCTTGATGAGTTGAGTAGCATCTATTTTCAACTCGATGAGATCTCTGCTGACACTGCTCTGGCAGCATCAAAGGAAGCAGATAAGAAGCGTGGTCAACTTGCAGCTGCTGGTGATAATGAGGGTGCTGCTAAGAAAGCAAAGCAAGCATCAACTCTTTATAAGAAGCAAGCAGATAAGAGATTGAATAGAGAGTCTATTTCTAATTGGAGAGATGATCTTCGTGAGGTTATTTCTGACAGAGAATATTCACAGTCACCTAAACCTGACTCTGGGACTGTTGTAAAAGAAAAGAATGTTAAGAATAAGGTTGTAATTGATCCAGAAGTAAAACTGGAAGCCGTAGAGAAGGCAGTTGGTGGTAAAGTTATTAGTGTTGAAGAGGGTATGACAACTGCTGCTCTGGAAGATAACTGTCCTGAGTGTGGTGAACCTCGTCATGAAGGTGAGTGTGTATCAGAAGAGTCTGAGAAACCTACTGTAGAAGAATCAATCCTTTGGGATAGAATTGCCGTAGATCTTACCAGGTTAGGTGAGATGTATGGTTGTAAGTTTAAGGTAGAAGGTTATCAGCGTAACCCAGAAAAAGGTGAAGAGGAAGAGCGTAAAGCAGAGAAGCGTCGGAGAGAGTCTGGACGTATGCCACCAAGAGGTGACAAGCGTAGAGAAGACTTTGAAAGATGGTACGCTGCTAACGTAAGATGAAGAAGGCAACTGCTAAGTCACTAGCAAAGACAGCAGTGTTGGATGCTAGTGATAACCCTGACGACCAAGATGAAGCCCGCAAAAGGAGAGTAAAAATGGACTTTGCAAGTTGGAGAAAACAAACTAAGTCTGGTAAGACTACTCACCAAGAAGAGGTGGGTATCTCTTCTGCTGCTGCAATGGAAAAGGCAAGAAAGGAAGCAGAACTAAAAGCAAAGGAAGAAGCAGCAGTTAAGAAAAAGAAAGTTGAAGAATCAAAGAAGAGTTGTCCTGAGGGTCAGTATTATTGTTTTGATGAGAAGGAATGTAGACCAATTCCTAAAGGTCATAAAGTAAGAGAAGATGGTGAATTGGTAAAAGAAGCAAAGGTTGATCAAGGATTAGATGATGAAGCAAAAGAAGATGCAAGGAACTACCGTAAGTTTGGAACCAAGCATAATCAAGCAGGGACTGCTAGATTTAGAAGAGCACTTCATCGTTCAAGACGTGGTGACAAAAAGGTAAAAGGTGCTAAAGAGGTTCAAGTTGAAGCTAAGGTAGACACTGGTAAGTCTGCTGACGAAAAAGCAATTGCACGGAATCAAAGGAATACTCCTCCAGGTGCAGATAAGACTATAGATCTTAAGACTTTTATTACAAGGAAACCAGGTGAATCTCTTGAGTCTGCTAGACGGAGAGTTCGTCAAGGACAACATGCTGCAAGGCGTGGTGTGAAAGAAGAAGTTGAACTTCAAGAAAGACCTCTTGATACCTTTGAGAAAGCTGAGAAGGAAAGAGTTGTAAAGGGTATGAAGAAGGATACCGCAGGATTTAAGGAGAGATATGGTAAAGACTGGAAGAATGTAATGTATGCTACTGCTACTAAGAAAGCAAAGGAAGCATATGCTTATGAGGAAGTGGAATTAAGTGAACAGTGGGTAGATTCTGCTATAGATATTTCTACAGATTACTTTTTTTATGAAGGATTAAATTCTGAGGGTGTAGAATTAGTCATTGAGGAAGTTGGACTTGATGATTTTGTTGAGTTTGTTCTTGATCCTATTGAAGAACTCAATGAGGAAAGGCCTGCAAGGAAGGCAAAGGTAAGCGCACCATCTTATGAGAAGGTGAAGGCTGCTGTTGACAAGGCAGACAAGGCAAAGAAAGAATCAGGTAAAGGAGAGTACGCTAAGTCTTATGCCAAGAGATCTGGTGAGACTGAAGATAGCACTAACTATGATGACAAGGCACCTGTTAAGAAACCACCTGCTAAGAAACCACCTGCTAAGAAAGTAACAGTTAGAAAAGTTACTCCTACTAAGAAGGCTGCTACTAAAAAGAAAGTTACTGCTAGTGTAGCAAAGGCAAAGACAAAGCAACCATTAAAACCAACATCCAAGAAAGGTATTCGTGGTGCTATTGAAAGAGGTGTTGCTCGCCATAAGGCAGCAGTAGGAAAGGCTAAGAAAGAAGTTGGAAAGGTTGTTAAGACTGCTAAAGCAACTGCCAAGCAACATTCTCAGCATCGTAAGGACTTTGTTAAGGGTATTACACCTACTTCAAAGGAAAAGAAAATTGCTAAGGGTGTGGGTAAAGTAGTTAAGAAAGCACTAACAAGAGAAGAACTTGAACTTCTTGAAGCTAGAGACAGAGCATTTGATAATGTTGTTGCTAAACTTAGAGCACAGCATGGTAAGGATTCTGTTATCACAAAAGATAATCCACTTAAACCACCTACTGAAGCACAGAAGAAAGCATATGCTGCACACAAAGCAAAGATTGCCAAGCAGGATACTAGGGATGACCTAGAAAAATCCTCACAAGGTAGGTATTCTAGAAAGTATTCTAATGTTGGTTCTGATTAATGGCATTTGAAATAGATAAGACTGCTCATAAGGCAGTACAAAAGAAAGCAAAAATTCGTAACCTTGCTAAGGGTAATACCAATCCTAATGAGAAGGCTGCTGCTGAGAAGAAAGCAGGTGGTCCTAAACTAGCATTTGAAGGGTGGAAGGAGAGAGCATTTGATGCTATTAAGAGAGTAGTTAAGAAGAAGGAAGAGAAGAAACCTGAGAAGGCAACGGACGCTGGTGCCAGAGCAAGAAGAAGATTAAAAGATAAAGAACATAATAAGTATGTAAACTTCTTACATGCCGACGACTAAATAGAGTCACTTATAAGAAAGTGAATGACTGATTTATCGTTAGATGCCTCGCAAGAGACACGCATTACTGTTATGCAATTAAAAATAGAACGTCTCGAAGAAAAGCAAGAAGAACTTCGTGAGAGACTTAAGGTTGTTGAGAAATGGGTAATCGGGGCTGCCGCAGTGTTGGCAGCTGCCACTACTGTCATAGGTTTTGCTACTAATATCTCGAAAGCCTACCTTTAATAAATATCTCTAGGAATAGAAATTTACAGGGAAAAGAAAATGCCATTATGGGGTACAACGGCAGCGTCTGCTGATAACAAACCAAAATTCCTTGTTGATGATGAGGATTCTGATTACAATAGAGAGAATTCTTATGCAACTGATAGTGGTTGGGTGATGAGAGCAGGAACTGCTGCTAGCGGAAACGACAATGCGGATGCACAACCAGAAGTATTAGCTTGTATTGGAGAGTTGGCTGATACAATTTCAGGCGCAACAATCACTGATGCAAGATGGATTGTTGGTGATACTGCTACCACAGACATGACTGCTGTTGAAGGTACTGGAGTTCTAGAACTTGAAATCACATGGGATGAGGCTGTTACTGTAACCACTACTGGAGGAACACCTTCAATCGTAGTTGCAAACAATGATGCATCAGGTGCTGGTCAAGGTAATTATACTTTAACCTACGTCACAACTAATTCGACTGCAAACAGAAAACGTTTCAAGAAAACAAGTGCAAGTTTAAGTAACACTGACGTTCTAACAGTTGGTGGAGCAAATATTGTTCTTAACAGTGGTACAATTAAAGATACTGCTGATGGTACAACTAACTCATCATTGGTAATGTCTGGAGTTGCGTTCTCTAAGAGCATCTTATCATAAAATAAATCTTGATATAATATGATTTTTAATGAATTAAATGATGACAACTATTTGATCTTTGCTATCAAACATTATGATAATCCTCAAGCGGTAACGTATGAGGATTTTTTGAATGATATGAAGAAATTCAAGTATGTCAAAAGACTACTTAAACGATATAAGAAGACAGGTGATTTGAAATCTCATCTTCTTATAAATCATTTTATAGTTCTTTATAATGTATTTCAGGATGCTACAACCCCTCTCTTGTTTTACAAGATAGAAAAAGAGTTGTGGAGTTCAATGAAAACCTTTATTATGTTCCTTGGTAAATTGCCAGAACATCCTCGTTCATTTATTAGTGATATCCAAGTAGATATTGAATGTCTTAAGCAATTAAATCAGACATACAATGAACAAAAAGAGTCTTGACAGGATCCTTAATTATTTTAGGGAAGAAGCACCAACAGTAAATGTTGGGTCTGGTAATATTGCTGGTACTGCAGAAGCAGGTGATGCTCCTCCAGTTAATCTTAAGAAGAAAAAGAGACCTCCTATAATTGCACGGGGTAAGTTACCAGGTCTACGTAAGAGGTGGAGTAAGAAACATAGAATAACTGAAGGTGAGATTGCAGATAGACTTAGGAAAGTGGTTGCTGATATGAAGGCTGCTGATAGAAAAGCAGGACTTCTTCCAGGTGGTAAAGACGTTATTGATTTGGATGTAGAACGTGAGCGTCGTCGCAAGAAGAAAAAGTGAGAGTTAACGACGCTGTAGTAGAAAGACTCGAACGTGTAATAGAGTCATTACAAGATAATTCTGTTAAGATGGGACAGATGCTTGCTGTCCATGATGAAAAACTAGACAAGCAGGATAGAATAGATGCAGTTCTCTTCGAGAAGGTAGAGTCAGTTCACAGAGAAGTTAATCGCAGAGCACAGGAAATTAAAGATGGATGTGAAAGAGACATCAGAAAAGTCGATGACCGTCTTCGAATCATTGAAAAGAAAATGTGGACTATTTTTGGTGGTCTTGCTCTTATATCTTTCATCGTTAGTCCAGTCGGACAGAAAGTAATCCGTCCATTGTTGACACCTGTACCGGCATCTGTTATAGTAGAACCAACAGTCTGAATCTTGTTTGGATCACATAGATGCTAAATATATAAGTCTACTCTCTCCAAGATTAGAGAGATTCAAAAGAATTAAACAAAATCTCTACAACTGTCGTTGCCCTATTTGTGGAGATTCGCAAAAGAATAAGAGTAAAGCGAGAGGTTATCTCTATACTATTAAGACGGAACTCTTCACAGAAGTCGCAAAAGAATCCAAACCCAGATTTAAAAGACGTGTCAGGATTGACTTACCAGGAGCATATGAAGAGGAGACCTCAACCGCAGCCCGATATCTGGATAGTAGGAAAGTACAAGGAGATTTTTACTATGCCAAAACCTTTAGACGATTCATCAATGGAATAAAGCATACATTTGATGACATTCGTTACGATGAAGAACGAATAGTTATACCTTTATACTATAATGGTGATATAGTGGGTGTACAGGGAAGAGCCTTAGGTCCCAACTCTGTTAAATATATCACAGTAATGTTTGATGATGACGCACCAAAGATCTACGGACTGGATAAAATCCGAACAGGAACTCCAGTCTTTGTTGTCGAAGGACCTTTTGACAGCACGTTCATTCGCAACTCGATTGCTATGTGCGGAGCTGATGCTGATGTTAGCCGTTGGGGTGTCAGCAATCCTGTTTATGTTTATGATAACGAACCAAGAAACCCCCAAATCTGCAAACGTATACAATCTGCTATCACCACCCAGCAAGCTGTTGTAATATGGCCTGATCATATTCAGGAGAAGGACATTAATGATATGTTCTTGGCTGGACATGATGTGCAAGATCTGGTAGAATCGAATGTGTACAGTGGACTACGAGCAAAACTTAAATTCAACACCTGGAAACGAACATGAGCGAAGGCATCAAAGTTAAAAAACGCAATGGGAGAGGGATTGAATCCCTTAACCTTGATAAGATGCATAAGATGGTTGAGGAAGCATGCGAAGGTATTGCTGGTGTCTCTGCTAGTCAAGTTGAAATTCAATCTGGCATTCAGTTCTATGATGGTATTACCACAGCAGAAATTCAAGAGATTCTTATTAAGTCAGCCAGTGATCTTATCTCTCTTGATAATCCTAACTATCAGTTCGTTGCTGCACGACTCTTACTCTTTAGTCTTAGAAAAAGTCTTTATGGACGCATGAGGGAAATGCCCTCGTTAGAGGATCATATTACAAAACTTGCATATCAAGATTTGTATGATAAGGAGATTTTTGAGAAGTATACAAAGGAGGAAATTGAGAAAGCTGAAACATTTCTTGACCATGATCGTGATTATAAGTTTACATATGCTGGTTTAAGACAAGTAGTCGATAAATATCTGGTACAAGATAGGAGCACTGGCGAAGTTTATGAGACTCCGCAATTCATGTATATCATGATTGCTCTCACAATGTTTAGTAATTATCCAAAAGAAACGAGGTTAGATTATGTCCGACGATACTACAACGCAATCTCCCAACACAGAATCAACATCCCAACCCCGATCATGGCGGGGGTACGGACCCCAATTCGTCAATTTGCATCTTGTGTTCTGGTTGATATTGATGACACCCTCGATAGTATCTTTAGTTCTGATGTGGCTATTGGCAAATACGTTGCACAGAGGGCTGGTATCGGTATTAACGCAGGGAGAATCAGAGGAATCAACAGTAGAATCCGTGGCGGCGAAGTACAACACACAGGTGTGGTCCCCTTCCTCAAAAAATTTGAGAGCACTGTTCGATGCTGTACTCAGAACGGCATCAGGGGTGGATCAGCAACTGTCCAATTCAGATTTCCAAATTATTTTATGAAAGGTTTATCAACAATGAAGAGATTACTTTATTCAGCCCACACGATGTTAGTGGTCTTTATGAATCTTTTGGTACCGATAAGTTTGACGCACTCTATGTTGATGCGGAGAATGATGAATCCATACCCCAAACAAAAGTAAGTGCTCAGGAATTATTTCTTGATTTATTAAAGGAGAGAGCAGAGACTGGACGTATCTATATTATGAATATAGATCATTGTAACAGTCATTCTTCCTTTAAGGATAAGGTAAGTATGAGTAATCTCTGTCAGGAAATTACTTTACCAACCTATCCTATTCAGCATATTGATGATCACTTAGGAGAGATTGCACTCTGTATTCTATCAGCAGTTAATGTTGGCAAGATTAGAAGTGATGAAGAGTTAGAAGAGTTATGTGATTTATCTGTTCGTGCATTGGATGAATTGATTGATTACCAGCAGTATCCTGTATTGGCAGCAGAACAAGCTACAAAGGCAAGACGTTCTCTTGGAGTAGGGTTCATTGGACTCGCTCATTACCTTGCTAAACTTGGGTTTAAGTACGATTCACAGGAGGCATGGGATGCGGTTCATGGACTGTCTGAAAGTTTCCAGTACTATCTTCTTAAAGCATCTAACAAACTTGCTGAAGAGAAGGGTCATTGTGAGAACTTTGGTAGGACTAAGTATGCTGATGGTATTCTACCAATTGATACATATAAACGTGACGTAGATGAGATTTGTAATCAGGAGTTGCAACATGATTGGGATAGTTTACGGGCATCTATCAACACCTACGGTTTACGGCACTCAACATTGTCCGCACAAATGCCTTCGGAGAGCAGTTCCGTTGTGTCAAACGCAACAAACGGAATCGAACCTCCTAGAGATTACTTGTCCGTTAAAAAATCAAAGAAAGGGCCTCTTAAGCAAGTTGTTCCTCAGTACACCACTTTAAAAAATGCCTATACGCTCCTTTGGGATATGCCTGGGAATACTGGCTATATTAATGTTGTTGCTGTTATGCAGAAGTTCTTTGATCAAGCGATTTCTGGAAATTGGTCCTATAATCCGGAGCATTACCCAGACGCTGAAGTTCCTGTTAGTATAATGGCTCAGGACTTGTTGACTACCTATAAGTTAGGGTGGAAGACATCTTACTATCAAAACACTCACGATCAAAAGAGTGATGAGATGGAACCTGCTCATCCTATGGGATGGCATGATGACGTTAAGGAAGATAAGATAACAACCTTGATGTCTGAACTTGAGAATGCTGATGAATCGGAGTGTGAATCCTGTGCGGTCTAAAGTTGAAGGAATGACGGTATTTAATACCAATGAGGTTGATGTTAAAAAACAACCTATGTTCTTTGGTGCTCCTTTAGGACTTCAAAGATATGATTCTTATAAGTATCCTGCTTTTGATAGGTTAACTACTCAACAGTTGGGATACTTTTGGCGTCCAGAAGAAGTATCTTTGCAGAAAGATAGGGCAGATTACCACCAGTTGCGTCCAGAACAGAAGCACATCTTTACTTCTAACCTAAAGTATCAGACTATGCTTGATAGTGTTCAGGGTAGAGCACCTGGTATGGCATTCATTCCATACTGCTCTTTACCAGAACTAGAAGCATGTATGGAAGTATGGGGATTTATGGAGATGATCCATAGTCGTTCCTATACTTATATTGTTAAGAATGTATATCCAGATCCTGCAGATGTATTTGATACTATTCTTAGTGATGAGCGTATTATAGAACGTGCTGCTAGTGTTACAGAATCATATGATGATTTCATTAGACAAGCACAGGAATGGGGAAGTGGTTGTATGTGGACTGATAGTGGTAGAGGCTCTCCATCGTCAGATTGGTGTAAGAAAGATTTAAAAAGAAAACTCTATCGGGCAATTGCAAATGTTAACATATTGGAAGGAATACGCTTTTATGTCTCTTTTGCTTGTAGTTTTGCTTTCGGTGAACTCAAGCTTATGGAAGGTTCTGCAAAGATCATCTCCCTTATTGCCAGAGACGAGAACCAACATCTTATTCTCACCCAAACAATCCTTAAAAATTGGAGAGAAGGTGACGACCCAGAAATGAAAGATATTATGGAGGAAGAAGAGGAGTGGACATATGCAATGTTTAAGAAATGTGTCAATGAGGAGAAGAATTGGGCAGAATATCTCTTTAAAGATGGTAGTATGATAGGGTTAAACGATAAATTACTGTATCAGTATGTTGAATGGATTGCTAATCGTCGCATGAAGTCTATTGGTTTAAAACCAATCTATGACGTTCCCGCTAGAAACAACCCATTACCTTGGACTCAGCACTGGATTTCTTCTAAAGGACTTCAAGTTGCACCACAAGAAACGGAGGTAGAGAGTTATGTTGTCGGCGGTATCAAGCAGGATGTCAAAGATGATACGTTTGCTGGTTTCACTTTATGACAGATTCTTCAACAGAAAATTGGCGCGAGGAGTATCAAGGAATGAAACGCCTGACGAAGTATCAGGTGGAGTTGCTGCGGAATGGACCAAAGAGTCTTTCACAATCGTGGATTCTGGGAGCAATGCACAACGATTGGAAAAAGAAGAAGGGTATCAAGGAACCAGAACCTCCGAATTGCCAATCAAGTCTGGAAGAGTTCCTGAAGTCTCACAAGGATCAGGGGATTTAGATTACTCTATGAAGGAACATTTCTTTTCACCACTTAACCCTACTAATAAATAATGGGACAACAAACTATCAAATTCAGTATCAAACAAGATGGCACTGTAATCGAAGAGGTTGCTGGTGTTGTAGGTACTGATTGCCAAAACTTGACTAGAACGATTGAAGAGAAACTGGGAACCGTTATTAAGGTTCAACACAAACCAGAATATTATCAGTCTGTAATTCTAGATGAAGATGAAACTGTTGAAGAATTTACCCACGATTCAGAGGGATGTTAATGTCTCACTTTAGTACCATAAAGACTAAGATTAAAGAAAGGCCTTACTTGGTTGAAGCACTTGAATTAATGGGTCATGATGTCAAGCAGAATCAGGAACTTGTTATCGCCAATCCTGACCATGCTGCGGATCATCCTGTGGTTCTTGCCGAAGTTGCTATCACAAATGATATCGGGTTCCGGTGGAACTCAGAGACTGATACGTATGATCTTTATTCTGATCATGCCACTTGGAGCCTTAATGTTCCTCCTACTAGGTTTGTAGATAAGGTTACCCAACAGTATGCAAGGATGACAATTTATAATACTGTTAAGGAAATGGGTATGACTGTTGATGAAGAGTGGGAAATGGATGATAATAGTTTGGAGATTACTGTATCAAATTGGGTATAGATTTTCCTAATGAAGTTGAATTATATGAACTAAATAAGACAATGACAGTTAAAATTATGGGATGGAAACCACCACAGAGGCCTGCGTGGGTGAAGGAGATTATGAAAATCCCTGGACCTATGAGGGTTCAACTTTTACTTCTGCTGATATTAACGAGTTCTTCGGTTTTGTCTACAGGATTACAAATCTCCAGAACGGTAGGCAATACATCGGGAGGAAGTACTTCACACAGCGGAGAAAGCTTAGAGGTAGCAGACGCAAACGGACGAGTGAAAGTGACTGGAAAACATACTACGGAAGTTCTAAAGAACTTACAGAGGACAGGAAACTTCTGGGGTCTAACTGTTTCAAAAGAGAAATCCTCAGTCTCCACAGAAGTAAAGGACAAGTAAACTTCGAAGAAACCAAACAGTTGTTTCTTCATAATGTCCTAACAGAAACTCTTGACGGAAAAACACCTTTATATTATAATTCCAATATATTAGGACGTTACATGCGTAAGGATTACTTTAATCCTGATATATAACATATGAAACTTTTAATCACAGCATTCATTACATTGTTCCTTGCTCTACCTGTATGGGCAGTAGACATAACAATGGGTTCAGGTGGCAATCTAGTCTTTGAACCAAACGAAGTAACTATCTCTGCTGGAGAAACGGTTACATTTATTAATGGAGATTTGCCACCACATAATATGGTAGTAGAAGGGTTTCCAGAACTTTCACATCCAGACTTATTGTTTGTAGGTGGAGAAAGTTTTAAAGTTACCTTTACTAGATCTGGAGATTATGAGTTCCAGTGTGAACCTCATGCAGGTGCTGGAATGAAAGGAGTTATTCACGTTTCATAATGAAAATCTTTTTAGATACTGCTAATTGCCAAGAAATCCAGAAGCATTACAGCACTGGGTTAATTGATGGTGTAACAACTAATCCTTCTTTGATACTTAAGTCACATCGTAAACCAGATGATGTTTATGCTGAACTTAAGAACATGGGTATACCTGATATTAGTATGGAAGTAGTTGATCATACTGTAATTGATATGCTTAGGGAAGCACATCGATTGGTTGAACTATTTGGTGAGTGTACTACTATTAAGGTTCCTTGCACTCCTGATGGATTGATGGTGTGTAATCAGTTAGCAAAGGAAAATATAAGAGTCAATGTAACTCTTATTTTTTCACAAGCACAAGCAATCCTTGCTGCTAAGGCAGGAGCAGCATATGTATCACCATTTGTTGGTAGAGTTGACGACAATTCATTTGGTGGACTATGTTTAGTTAAGGATATTGCTAAGGTATTTCGTGAGCATATGGTAAGAACTCAAGTTCTAGCAGCATCCTTGAGAGGTGTAAGGGATGTAGGTAGAGCATTTGAGTATGGTGCTGACATTGTTACTATGCCAACAGCAGTCTTTGAGAAGATGTACAAACATATCCTAACTGATAAGGGGTTAGAATTGTTTGATCATGATTATCAATCAACTTTAAATTACTTAAATGAGAATCCACCTGTGGTATAGTGAAGATATGAAAAAGTGGCGTTGGTGCATAACCGACACACCACGAGATTGGGGTGCGACTAGACAAGAAACAGGAGATGCAGATACTTTAGATGAAGCAATGGAAATTATTGCCAAAACAGCCAAGAAGATGATAGGTTCTGGAGAACCAGTTGCTGGTTGGTTTGGCGCTTAACGGATAGAACAATGGTAAGCGTAAGATGCCGTCAATGCGGCAAAGAGTTGGCATCACACCCAACTAAAACATATTCATGTGGTTGCTCTAACATGACAACTGTTAGAGGAGAGAATGTGACAGCTAAAGATTTGACAAAGGTTGTTATGCTAAACAGTGGAAAACGTTTTAAGGATGATAACGCTTTGACTGCTACTGATCTTCAATGGCAGGAAGAACGAAGAAAACGTAAAGTAAAGCGTTTGGATTTTGAAGTAAGGTAACAGAACTATAAAGAGAGTATAAAGGATATAGATAGTTAGTACGGGACATGTTATAGTCTCAAGACATTACCTTCCAAGCCAATGCTAAATCTCGACGAACGATACCATTCTTATCTTGATGGTAGTAAGAAGATGAGAATAGATGGAGTCGAGGAAAGAGTAACTGGTTATGGATATCTGGATGATGGAAAAGATATTACAGGGTATTATGTTACAACTGAGAATTATAAGTTACGTTATAATAATGATCAAGTATTTCTGGGGATGGAAGCCGTAAGAGGATTGCAAAAGGTCAAATAAAAAACCCCCTAGGTGGGGGCTTTTTGTATTAAATTTTTGCTAAGGTGGGTGGGAATGAGAAAATGATAACAGAATCAAAGTAAGACCTCCTTACAGATACGTTTACAACTTGACTGGTCATCTTCACACTCAATTAAGCATTCGTAATAGTCGTTGAGTTTCGATTCTTGTTCATTGAACACTAACTGTTCGGAATGACTATTCCATCCTGCTAGTTGATTGTAAGACAATGTTCTACGCATTAAATAATGCCCTCCGTGTTTAGTGGACTTTCATAATGAAGGAATTTAGGTTCATCTTGTTTCCTCCTTTCTCTCCTAAATACTATTTAGCATATTTGTTTTCATTTGACAACAATTCAATGAAGAAGTATTTCGACAAAGTAGTAGCATGGGATAGAAACCTTGCTAAGAAGTTTCAAGACAAGTTTAATTTAACTGACTATCAAATGCTCTGCGTCTCATTCGCTAAAGGATTTGTAATCGGTGCCATCCTCCTCTGATATTGTCTGGTCAATCATTTGGATGATTGCCATCCTCCTCGTTGGAGTTTCTTATTCCATTTATTGGATTTTTACATACGATGACAGAACACAGCCAAGAAACGAAGATAGCAATTCTGGAAGCGAAAGTGGAACACATGGTGGATCATGTCAAGGAATTGACCCTTAGAGTTCGTGCTAATGAAAAAGTAGTTGCTTCTGTTAGTCTTTTAGGTGTTATAGCCTGTACCTTTATTGGTGCAGGTTATTTTGCTCCAAAGGCAGAAGCATGTAGTCTTCCTGCAGATGGAAGGCCTGCAAATTGTCCAGAGAATTGGGAGCTTGGTGTTAAACCTGATCCTCCTGATCCTACTCCAGGGACAACTCCAGGGACATCAAATGGTGTTTCGAGACAACATAGATATAGTGAAAAATATTCATATAGACCTAAACCTTATCCAGGGATGTTACCGGATAATTCTGCTACTATTAGCAACTGGATGAGTAAGATGAAACAGTGGGAATTGGAACAGACGATTAGGGATCCGGAGTTTGATATAAATAATGCACTTGCGGAATATTTCAACAATGGCGGCAATGACCCCACCGAGCAGGAAGAGCTGCTACAATTTTCGAGTGACGGAGATAAACAGAGTATTGGATGGAGATACGATTGATGTAACAATCGATCTTGGATTCGATCTGTTTAAGAAAGAACGTGTGAGAGTAGCAGGAGTTGACACACCAGAGAAGCGCACCCGTGATTTAGAAGAAAAGGAACTAGGAATAGATGCTACTAATTGGTTGAAGAAAAAGTTAGAAGATACTATTGCTGGTGATGGAGATGAACTTACTATCAGGACTGAATTAGTCGGTGGTATGGGTAAGTATGGTAGACTACTTGGATGGTTGTATATAAATGAAGAAACTGTATCACTTAATGAGCAGATGATTGAAGAAGGTTATGCTTGGGCATATGATGGTGGTACTAAGCAGAAAGATTTTGAACAACTACGTGAAATTCGTAGAGTACATGGCACTTTAGTGGAGTAAAACAATGGAAAAAGTATTAGAACAAGCGTTACCACAAGTAACAAAAACAATAGAACCAACACCACCTTTACCACCTGCAGAACCAGAAGGAGGATTTCCTTGGTGTGGGACTGGAATTGTAGTGTTAGTTGTTGTTGCTGCACTTGTTGGTAGAAAACTTCTTTCAAAATCAGATGATGATGACTAATGAAAACACCTAATGGAACTCTTCCTGTTGATATGAGTGAAACCTTCTATAGAGAGGGGTGGAAGTATTGTCGTTATCTTATTACAGATCCTAGATCTGATGTTTATTTAAAAATGGCTAGAAAAAATGCAAGTACCAAATTGGAACCATCACTACAGAACATTACTTGAGGGTTAATTATGTCAGTATTAAAGAAAGGATTTAACGGTGGCCTCTGGGCATTCCGTTTAGTATTTGCAGTGGTAGTAGCAGAACTTGCTATTGTTGCAGGAACTGTAGTGGGATGTTTTGAGGAAGATATCTGTACAGATGCAGACACTCAAGCAATTAAAGAAACGATGCAAGGACTAGCAACAAAGAGTTTTGCATTGTATGCTGCTGAGAAGGGTATTAACTCTAACAGTAAGAAGGAAGAAGAAGCATAATGGATGGTCGCGAATTTCGTGACGAACTCCTAGGATTGTTGAAAAAAGATGCTTACCGTAAAGGTGAGTTCACACTTTCTTCTGGGAAGACGAGCGAGCATTATGTTAATTGCAAGCCTGTGATATTAAATGGTAGGGGACTTACCCTTACCAGTCTTTTGATGTTAAAGGAAATTTCTACCAGGGTAGTAGCAGGACTTACTCTTGGTGCTGATCCTTTAGTGTCTGGTGTGGCAGTCTGTTCTGCCTTAGATGGTAGGATGATTGATGCCTTGATTGTTCGTAAAGAACCTAAAGGACATGGTACAGAGGCATGGATAGAGGGACCTTTACCTACTAAGGATACTAAGATTACTGTATTAGAGGATGTAGTTACTACTGGTGGTAGTTCTATTAAAGCAGTAGAGAAACTACGTGAATCTGGTTATGTAGTAGAGCGTGTTGTAACTATCATAGATAGGCAAGAAGGTGGTGCTGATGCAATGAAGGCAGCGGATTTAGAATTAAAATCGTTATTTACATTGGAGGATTTCAATGAGTGAATTCCAATCTGACATTAAGGATAGGAAGTATGATGAGGAAGGTAACGAGTTAGATAAGCATGGATTTAAAATTAAGATACTTCCTGATGGATTAGAATCAGTTCGTAAGTCAGTTGAGAATGGTGAACAACTGTGTGGATTGGATAGGAATCTAATGGCAAAATTACTTAAAGGAGAGTGGAATCAGTACACCACCTCAGATCATTCAGGACGAACTAGTAAAAAGATAGTGATAGAGTATGACATTAAGCATAATACCTCTTGACAAGGTGTTGTACTTATCTTAAACTAACAACGTTAACTTTAGACCGATGACACGTTCGCTTGTAGACAAATTCCATAAGCATTTACCATTGTTAGAACAAACAGTAAGGAGGGAGTGCGACTTAGACCATTCAAATCCAAAGTTATACAGAAAAGTTTATCGTTATTTTCGTGATAAGGGGGTTGAGTTTTACGATAACCCCGATGATGATTATGAGTTAGTTGTTGAAGAACTTGCTAGTGAGTTAAAAAAATTATGAAAGTAATTATGGAACGGTATCCATACCGTTATGTGGAGACGGGAACCCTAGACAATGGGTTCCCTGACTTTAGAATCCAGAAGCAGAATGAGTACACCAAAAGATATAAAGATATGTATCTATGTGATAATGGTATGCAACTTACCACTGCTATTGAGGATTTTGAGTATACAAAATGGTTAGATCCTGAAGGCGTCCCTGCTTACAGGAAGTATAACTAAATAGCACAACACACTTATTTTAGAAAAATGGCAGCAAGAGGAAAAGCATCTACATCATCAACTGGAGCATCTATGTCCAAGTATGATGTTGAGGTAGAAGCAAGACTTCAAGCATTGGAGAAGGCAGTAAAGGAACTTCAAAATCATTCTCATGATGGTGGTTCTATAGATGATGCAACACTACTTAAGTCCGAACAATTCAAAGGACTTGCTGAAGATGTTGCTCGTATGCGTAAGACACTAGGAATCTGATGACCTGTACAGCATTAGTATTAGGAGCTGGTGGTTTCATCGGCTCCCATATGGTGAGGCGTCTTAAGTCCGAAGGATACTGGGTGCGTGGGGTTGACCTCAAGCGTCCAGAATTTTCATCTACGGAAGCAGATGAATTTATTCAAGGTGACTTAACTGATCCTCTATTTGTTGAGAAGATACTTCGTTATACTGGATCAACTGGGAACTTCTATAAACAGGACGTTCCAAGAAAGTATTGGAACCCATTCCACGAAATTTATCAATTCGCGGCTGACATGGGTGGCGCAGGTTTCATCTTTACAGGTGAAAATGATTCAGAAATCATGCATAACTCTGCTAGTATTAACTTAAATGTTCTTCATGAGCAGAAAAAGTTAAATAATCTCTTAGATCATAACTTTACTAAGATTTTCTATAGTAGTTCGGCATGTATGTATCCTGCATTCCATCAGGAGAGTACTGAAGATCCTAAACTACCAGAGAGCCTTGCTTATCCAGCACAACCGGACTCCGAATATGGATGGGAAAAACTTTTCTCCGAGAGGTTATATCTCACTTACAATCGTAATCATAATATCCCTGTTAGGATTGCTCGTTACCACAACATCTTCGGACCAGAAGGAACGTGGAAAGGAGGAAGAGAGAAAGCACCTGCAGCAATCTGTCGCAAGGTTGCAGAAGCGGAGAACGGTGGATCTATCGAGGTGTGGGGAGATGGCTTACAGACTCGTTCCTTCTTGTTCATTGACGAATGCATTGAAGCAACTAGACGGTTAATGAAAGGTGATTTCATGGGACCAGTGAATATTGGTTCTGAGGAGATGGTAACCATTGATGAACTAGTTAACATCACTGCTAGAGTTGCTGGTAAGGAGATTGAGAAGGTTCACATCACAGATTCTAATGCTATTGGTGTCCGCGGTAGAAACTCATGCAACGATCTCATTAGAGAGAAACTTGGATGGGATTATGAACAGTCTTTAGAAGAGGGTATTCGTAAAACATATGAATGGATATGTGAACAGAACCCTAAAGCTATTCATGATTATGAGAACTTCCCAGTTGATGCTGAACTTATCACGAATTGATACGGAAAAATTCCTCCACATTATTAATCGTTATGATGAATTATTAAAATGAAAAATATTGAACGTATTATACCTCCTAATTTTGGTTGGTTAGAATTAGAATTAGAAAAGAATGAAATTGATTATTTGTGGAGATGTATAAAAGATAAAAAGGATGATGCTAAAAAGAATCTTGCAGGAAATATAACAGGTAGTTATCAATTACCGGATAAATCTAATTGGTTTTTTCTTAATGTTCTTAAACCTTTATGTGCAGAGTATAGGGATCAATTTAAAAATCTAGCATCTAAGGTTCCTATTAATCATCTCCATCCATTCTTTCTTCAAAGTTTCTGGGTAAATTTTCAGCATCAAAATGAGTTTAATCCTATGCATTCCCATGGTGGAGTTTATAGTTTTGTGATTTGGTTGAAAATTCCCACATCATATTTTGAGCAAAAGAAGAATCCAATTGCATTGAATTCAAATAATAATAGTGTATCTAATTTTGAATTCATGTATCCTAATATCTTAGGTTCTCTTGAACCTTTCACTTATGAGATGTCTCCTAAATTAGAAGGTACTATGTTATTTTTTCCTGCTCAATTAAAGCATGCAGTATATCCATATTATAATTGTGATGAAGAGAGGATAAGTATTTCAGGAAACATTGCATTAAATACTGCTGAGACATTATGAAGAAAATCTATTCACGAATTGATCCGGATAAACTCCTCCACATTATTCATCGTTTCTATGAGATAGAAAAGAGAACAGATGTAGCACCAGAAGATCAGTTCATTCAACTTGCTACATTGAGGATGGAGGAGGGTAAAACTTTCCGTCCTCATCAACATATATGGAAACCTGCTCCAAGAGAACAGGTTATTGCTCAAGAATCTTGGGTGGTTATAAAGGGTTCTGTTAAGTGTCATTTATATGATACGGATGGAGAACTCTTAAAAGAGGTGGTGATCCGTCAGGGAGATTGTTCCATGACATTTGAAGGTGGACACACTTATACTATTCTAGAGGACGATACCGTTGTCTATGAATATAAAACTGGCCCTTATACAGGTCAGGCGAACGATAAGGTATTTTTAGATGAACTCAATAAAGATTAATCTTGGTTGTGGCTGGAGAAATTTCGGTCCCGATTGGATACACATTGATGGTGGAGTCTACCCTCATTTAGATCATAAGGACATCATCAATTTTCCCTATGAGAACGTAGATTTGATTTATGCGTCTCATGTGTTAGAATACTTTGATCGGGATGAGGTAGTTCCAATCCTAAAAACATGGAAGAGTAAACTAAAACCATGGGGTATTCTTCGTTTAGCCGTTCCCGATTTCAATAGCCTGTGTGAAATTTATTCTCGCACAGGTAATATTGATAAAGTTCTAGGTCCTTTGTACGGTAAAATGCCTATGGGTGATAAAACCATTTATCATAAGGCTGTTTATGATTACAATTACTTAGTAGAACTTTTAGATTCTGTTGGATTTATAGCAATTCATAAATGGGATTGGCGTGAAGTCGAACATGGTAAATATGATGATCATTCACAAGCATATTATCCACATATGGATAAGGAGAATGGTATTCCTGTGAGTTTGAACGTGGAGGCACACAATGGGATTTGAATTAGTTACTAAACTTGAGGATAAAGTAGCATCATTTTTTGGTGCTCCCTATGCAGTCGCTACAGACTCATGTACTCATGGTATAGAACTATGTTTAAGGTATGAACAACCCTATGAAGTTACTTTTCCTACACATACTTACCCTTCAGTACCATTCTTAGGAGAGAAACTAGGATTAAGATGGACTTGGAAAGAAGAGGAGTGGGTAGACTATTATCAGATTGGTAATACAAATGTTTATGATGCTGCTGTTCTATGGAAACTAGGTGGGTATATGCCTGGTACACATATGTGTTTGAGTTTTCAATACCAGAAGCACCTTAAGATTGGTAGGGGTGGAATGATTCTTACAGATAATAAAGAAGCATATGAAATGTTGTCTGAAATGGTGTATGATGGTAGGAATAGTAGAGACATTCCTTGGCGGGAACAGAACATCAGGACAGTGGGGTATCATTATTATATGACACCTGAAGCAGCAGAGACTGGACTCAAACAGTTTGAGGATGCAGTCATTAGAGAACCTAAAATCTGGTCAGATATTGACTATCCAGATCTTAGAACCATGGATGTGTTTAAGTGACTTTAAAAGATTATGATGGACCTAAAAAAGATTGGACTGATGAACAGTGGTTACAGCATGCATGGGTACAGAGATGGAATCCCTGGATATCTGAAGCAGATAGAGAGTATTGGAGGGATAAGATAAGTGATCTTACCAGGAACAACCATAGTAATTGATAATCCTACGTCCATTTACCATGGGTATAGGGGATTTGTACAGAGATTAAGTGGTGATAAGGCTGCCGTTCTCTTTGATGATTTGTCCCCTTGGGAAAAGTTAATAACATTTCCACTAACTGATATTAAAGAAGATACAACAGGACCTCAATTTTATAAAATGAAATGAAGACAGCTTTTATTACTGGAATCAGTGGACAAGATGGAAGTTATCTTGCTGAGTATCTTCTAAGTCTTGGATATGAAGTTCATGGTATTCTTCGTCGCCACTCTGTAGCAGAGAACCAAGATGCAAGACTAAGAGGTTTAGGTGATTGGGTTACCACTCATTATGGTGATTTGACTGATGAACTATCCTTGGTTCGTATTCTTACAGAGAATCAGTTTGATGAGATTTATAATCTTGCTGCTATGAGTCATGTACGTATCAGTACTGACATGCCTTCCTTTACTATCAAGACAAACAGTCTTGGTGTATTGAATATGTTAGAACTATGCAGGGTACTTCAACCTAATGCTAAGTTCTATCAGGCCAGTTCTTCTGAGATGTTTGGGAACTCTATAGATGAGGATGGATGTCAGAGGATAACTACTCCTATGCATCCTGTTTCACCTTATGGCTGCTCTAAAGTACTGGCGTATAATCTTGTTAGGCATTATCGTGCTGGTTACAGTAAACATTACGTCAATGGAATCCTTTTTAATCATGAATCCCCGCGCAGGGGATCGAACTTCGTCACCAACAAAGTGGTGAAGACTGCTGTTCAAATTAAGAAGGGACAACGTGATAACTTAGAACTAGGTAACCTTGATTCTAGTAGAGATTGGGGACATTCTAAGGATTATGTGCGTGGTATGCATATGATTATTACCAACGATGAACCAAAGGATTATGTTATTGCTACAGGTGATACGAGAACTGTTCGTGACTTCTGTAGATATACCTTTGATGCACTTGGTATGAACTATGAGGATTATGTTACACAGAATCCTAAGTTTATGCGTCCTGAGGAACTCAAGTTCCTTAAGGGAGACTCCACTCCTATCCGTGAGGAACTAGGGTGGGAACCAGAGTATACTTTCGAGAGTATGCTTGATGAAATGATCGAATTTTGGATGAACAATGTTTAAGAACTCTACGTACCATGGACCAACTCAGTTGTCATTAGAGACTGAGTTTGAAAAGAAAGTCAGTGTCTCCTTTGATACTCTCCAGAAGGATGAGGATGCAGAGGTTAAGGTGTTGGTGGTGGTTGAACCACCTTGTGTTCATGGGTTTGATGACACAGTTAGAGAACATGCTAAGGAGTTTGATTTAATACTCACATATCGTGAGTGGTTGGTAGAGGAACTTGAGAATGCACAGTTGTTTAATTGGGCAAACTGTTGGATTAATGATGCTACTATAGATAAACGTAACCAGATAAGTTTCCTTACTACTAATAAGGGATGGTGTGAGGGACATAAGTTACGTCAGGAGATATGGTATGCTTTAGAGGATTATGATGAGATAAATGATTTTGAAGTGTGGAAGAAGAGGACTCCACCTTCTATACCTAACAAAAACGTTGCTTTAGAAAATGCTAAGTTCACCATTAGTCTCGAAAATAGCGAGATCAATAACTACTTTTCTGAGAAGTTACTCGATTGCTTCGAAACTAAAACCATCCCTTTGTATTGGGGTTGTCCTAACGTTGGTACATATTTCAATATGGATGGAATCTTTCACTTTCATACTATTGAAGAGATGGAAGACTTGATTAATTCTTTGACACCTGAACTATATGATGCTAAACTAGAAGCGGTGGAAGATAATTATCTTCGTGGCAAGAAGTACCATCATGCCACAGATAGAGTTGCTCAGGAAATTCGTAACTTTATCTCTAAATAACCCACATTATTACTCATTATGCAACAGGTAGGTAAGCATTGTTGGTGCAGTCCTAAGTCAGGCATCATCCTTGCAGAGAGTACATGGCAGAATGTCCTTGTACCAGATAGTGATTATAAGTTCCTTCAAATGAGGGATCCTTTTAATCGTGTTGTTAGTATGTACCTCAACAAGATTGTGGACATAGATGTTAGGCATCTTGCTGACGTTAAGAGAGAGCGTTGGGTACCTTGGATTGATGTACCAGATCCATATGATAACATAGAGTCACGTGCAGAAGTTTATAAGAACTATCTTACACATACTGGACCAGGATGCTATCGTCTTCCTATGCCAGATAAGAGTTTATTGGATGTTACATTTCAAGATTTTGTTTTCGAAGTATTAGATAATTTAGATTTATACCAGTGGTTTGATCCTCATTTTTCATATCAAACTAAGTTTTTCTTTACAGGTGATGTAGAGATGACCTTTGATGATGTTGTAATGCTTGAAGATTTACCAGAAGCATATGAGATACCTGCTAAGGCATTGGGTATAGAACTTGATTTAAGTCCAGAGGCATTAGCAAAGGCAGGTAGGGTAGGAGAGAAGGAAGATATTGATGGACCATTCCATCAGTGGACAGTAAGACAATGGTGGGACTTAGGTAAATCACCACTTGCAAAATACTACGATTCGTTCTATACTGATGAAATCAGAGATAAGGTTCGCGAACTTTATCAACCTGACTTTGACCTCATTACTCAAGCACAAGAATGAGCATTTACAATGATTGCAAAATCATTATCAATCTGAACCAACTGGTGAAGGATAGACCCTGTGGAAGGGACTTAGATGATGAGCATGTGGATAACATTGCTGGTGACTTGCGAAAGAGAATGACATTCGATTCTCTTTTTGGACAAGTTGATACTGCCATCTGGGAGTATGCAGAGGATTGCAACATCGATTTATCAGATGATGAAGAGTGTCGTGAGTTTGGATTCACTATTCCTAAGTATGGTGAGATAGCACCTGAACCTGGACGTGAGTCTTACTTAAATGAAATTGAAAAGAACAAGAAAGAGTTTGAGGTGGTTGACTTAGTGTCACCTTCATGGACAATCAAAGTACCTAGACGCAAGAAATGAATTACGAACAACTTGAATATGATATTGTAAGGTGGTTGAAAGACTACTATTACATGTATGCTTTGGATTCATTTGTAGTTGGAGTGTCAGGTGGAATTGATTCTGCTGTTACTTCTACCCTATGTGCTAAGACAGGACTACCTGTACATGCAGTAGGGATGCCTCTCTATCAGGATACTACTCAGGAATCACTTTCTGATAGACATTTAGAATGGTTGTCATTAAACTTTCCTAATGTTAGGAGTCATAAGTTTGATTTGAGTGACACCTTTGATGTGTTTATTGAAACAATGGGTCCACAGTTTACTTCTAAACATGCGGAAGCAAATTCTAGATCTAGATTGAGGATGGTTACTCTATATCAAGTTGCTGCTTGTCAGCGTGGTGTTGTTGTGGGTACAGGAAACAAGGTGGAGGATTATGGAGTCGGTTTTTATACTAAGTATGGTGACGGTGGCGTTGACATTGCTCCCATTGCTGATCTCTATAAGACACAAGTCTGGGGATTAGGTGAGTACATGGGTGTTCCTCAAGAGATTGTTGAGGCAGAACCTACTGATGGATTATGGGATGATAAGAGAACAGATGAGAGTCAACTTGGTGCTTCCTATTCAGATCTTGAATGGGTGATGGAGAATAACATTCCAGAAGATACTGCGGATGATTATGATGAGGAGAAGAGAGCAGCAATTCAACAATATCATAAGTTTAATAAGATGAATAAGCACAAGATGTTACCTATACCAACATTCAAACTGGAGAAAGACTATGTACAATGATCTTGATTCGTTGGATAATTTTTTAGATAGAAAAGACAATCCTAAGATAGGTGTTATAGGAGCAGGTAGGTTAGGTATATGTTTTGCTTTGTTGGTAGATGAGGCAGGGTTTAATGTAACAGTATCTGATGTTAGAGAAAGTTATGTTAAAAATTTAAATGAACGTGTCATTAGTACTAACGAACCATTAGTAGCAGATCTGTTAAAGGATTCTAGGATTAAAGCAACAACTTCTAATAAAGAAGTAATTGAAGAGTGTGATATCATTTACACCTTTGTTGCTACTCCTTCTACTCAGGATGGTAACTATGATGTCAGGTCTGTATGGAGTGTTGTTGAAGACTTTAAGAAGGTAGGGAAGGATAAGATATTTGTTGTTGGTTGTACTACCAATCCAGGAGATTGTGATGAGTTTAGATATGCTTTGGTACCACATAATGTAAGAGTCTTTTATAACCCAGAGTTCATAGCACAGGGTTCTATCATTAAAGGACTACGTGAAGCAGATATGGTACTTTGTGGTGGAGACTATCAAGCTCATGAAGGATATGATAAGATATTCAACATCTATAGAGCGATACAAAAGACTCCACTTAACTTCCATAGTATGAGTTTGACTGCTGCTGAGATGACTAAGTTAGCAGTTAATTGTTATCTTACAATGAAGATTAGTTATGCTAATCAGGTTGGTGAGGTGATGAATAAGTTTGGTTTGAGTGAAGAGATAGATACTGTACTGGATGCTATTGGTGCAGACAGTAGAGTTGGTTCGAAGTATTTGGGTTATGGATTTGGGTTTGGTGGTCCGTGCTTACCAAGAGACAATCGTGCTTTTGCTCATGCTGCAGAAAGAGTTGGACTTAAAAATAACATTGGACTGACGATTGATGCATTTAATGATGAGCATGCAGATTACTTAGTAGATACTTTATGTGAGAAGAATAAGGACAAGAAGGTTCCTTTTTATTTTCCTGATGGAATTGCATATAAGAAGGGAACAGATATATTAGAAGAGAGTCAACAGTATAAACTGTTTAAGGAGTTATTGAAGAGAGGATATAGGGTTGTTGCTATGGAGTTGCCAGAAGTTGTAGAAAAGGTGTATAATGATTTGATGTATACATGGCCTGGGAAGTTCCAATTCATTTATAATGAGGAACAAAAACCCAATGAGGTAATAGAAATCTAATGCTTTATATCTACACTCCTGCTGACGGTAAGAACACCGAAGGTATTGGTGCTATGGCACAGTACCAAATACACACCTACAACCTATGTCAGGCGATTGTAGGTGCTAGGTATCTTGGTAGAGACTTCACTAACTTACAACACTATCAGGGGTATAGTACACAGGAAGAGTTTTGTCAGGAGTGTACTGATTTCTTTAATTTCCCTAATCGTGTAGAGATACCTGATGCTGAGGTGGTTAAGTTTGATAACTTTACACCAGAGTTTGAGGAGTTTGTAGAGAAGTATCAGAACAGTTCAGAGGTTAAGGTTGTTGAGATTAATAACTTTGCTTTGATGCCATGGGCAGATAGTAATATACAGTGGTGGGGGAAACAGAATATTTTTGAACCTTTAGTTCCTTACATGCAGTTTGATACATCTAAGTATTATTTAAATGAAGATAAATTGAATGTTTCAATGCATATCAGGAACTTTATGCCTGATAGGGATAATGATCATTCAATTACCAGAGAGTATTATGAACCTGGTAGTCCAAAGGAAAAATATTTTATCAACTTAATGAATAATATTGAGGGAGCATTTGACTTTGATAAAGAATTCCATATCTATTCTCAAGGACAAGAGGAATGGTTTGATAACTTCTTGAACCAAGGATGGAATGTTCATCTTCATATCAATGAACATCCATTGACATCTCTGTATCATATGATAAAATGTGATATAAGAGTTATGTCTAACAGTTCGATGAGTTATCTTGCTGCTCTGTATGGTCAGGGACTTTCTATTGCTAGAGATAATTTCCCACATGGTACCCTCAATACAGTCTACACTGACACAGATGGTAACTTTGATAAATCCCTTGTGAGTGTAGATCCAAAATGATTGGTTATAATAGATTAGGTGACAACGGAAGGTTTGGTAATCAGATGTTCCAGTATGCATCCCTTAGAGGGATAGCAGCAAAGCATAAGTATGACTGGTGTGTTCCACCACCAGACACATATAAGCAAGCAAACTATGGATTGTTTGATTGTTTTAAATTACCAGGTGCTGAGGGTCATGTAGGAAATGTTCCTCAAAACTTTGAGACAGTTGATGAAACTACCTTTGCTTTTGATAAGGAACAGTTTGATTCGTTCCCTGACAACGTTAACGTTGATGGATACAGACAGACTGAAAAATATTTTAAGCATATTGAGAATAAAATACGAAAGGACTTTGCTTTTTTACCTGAGATAATGAAGCCCTGTCGTAAATTTATGAAGCAATTTGCTGGTGGTAGGGTTGTATTCCTCCACGTTAGACGAGGTGATAATGTAGGACGTCCGGATTTTTATCCCATGCCTAGGGTTGAGTACTATAAGAGGGTATTAGATAAGTATTTCCCAACAGAAGAGTGTTTGGTTATTAGTGATGACCCAGCGTGGTGTAAGAACGAACCATTCTTTGATCAGGATAGGTTCTTTGTTTCAGATAATGCAGACAAGTATGATCATCAAACCTTAGAGGGAGATGGTTCTATGAAGCAGTCAACAATACCATACGTTGACTTATGCTTGATGTCTTTGTGTACTGATGCTATAATATCTAACAGTACGCTTTCTTGGTGGGGTGCCTGGTTACAGAAAGATAAGGATCATAAAGTTATCGCTCCCAATCCCTGGTTCGGCGATAGACTATCCCATAATGATCTTTCTGACTTGCTCCCAGAAGGATGGATTACCGAAAACTTTGAGGAGACTGGGAACTGATGCTGGCATTTGATCATCTTGGTCGTATGGGACAATTGGGAAACCAGATGTTTCAGTATGCATCTCTTAAAGGAATAGCAACTAATCGTGGGTTCGATTATATGGTTGCTAATCATGAGGATACAGTTGTTGATTCTCTTGGCAATCGTCTTCGGTGTGAGTTGTTTAAACCCTTTGATGTTAATGTTCGTACTGGCATATTGAATGGGCAGTATGTGCAGGAACCCCACTTCCATTTTAGCGAAGACTTATTTAATAATTGCCCTGATGATGTATCTTTAATTGGATACTATCAGTCACCAAAGTACTTTAATCATATCGCAGATGATATTAGATATGATTTTAAATTTAGACATGAGTATCAGAAACCATGTGAAGAGATGATGGAGGAGTTAGATAATCCAGTTGCTCTTCATGTTCGTAGGGGTGATTTCATTACTAATGTTGAGAATCATTTCAACCAGACGATGGAATATTATGATGAAGCAGTTAAATATTTCCCTGATAGACAGATAGTAGTATTTTCAGACGATCCAGAGTGGTGTAAGGAAACATTTGAAGGTGATGAGTATTTGGTATCGGAGAATGAGAATCCTTATGTAGATATGTGTCTCATGTCTATGTGTTCTGATTTTATTATTGCTAACAGTACATTCAGTTGGTGGCCTGCATGGTTATCTACTAACCCAGACAAGAAAGTTATCTATCCTAAGCAGTGGTTTGGTATCACTGGTTATACTAAGGACCATGATGTTTCAGATTTATTTCCTGGGAGTTGGATAAAATTGTGATGGAGAATACTACATTCATTGTTCCACTGAGGATTGAATCTCATGACAGACTCCGCAACGTTATTGTGTCTACCTGTTATCTTCTTGATAACACCGATTGCAAGATCATTATTCAAGAGGTGGATACTGCATCTACTTTCGCTGCTACTGCAGCCCCTCAAATCAAGGAGTGTGTTGGTGATAAGACAGTAAGGTTACATCATGTCTTTGAGGAGAGTAAGGATCAAATTTTTCATCGCACCAGGATATTAAATGATATGACGATGATGGCAGACACTCCTGTCGTCGTGAACTATGACTGTGATATATTATTACCCCTTACATCTTATGAGGAAAGTGAAAAACTTATTATGGATGGTACTCACGATGTCGTTTATCCATATGGTGATGGCAACTGGCAGTACCAAGTCTTTGCTGACGATGACCTGGTTTCTAGGTTTATCAATGACGAATATGACCTCTCTGTGCTTAGAGAGAAGTCAAAAATATATGATGCCAAGTACGGTTTTTGTCAGTTCTTTAACCGTGAAAAATATATAGAAGGAGGGTTAGAGAATGAGCACTTCATTGCGTATGGCTATGAAGATAACGAGAGGTGGTATCGATTTAATACTATGGGTTATAATGTTGGCAGACTTGATGCTCATATTTACCACCTTGAGCATGCTCGTACTGCCAACTCGTGGTTTACGAACCCGTACATCCAAAACAACAAAGACCTCTACGAAAGAATCAACGGAATGAATGGTGAAGAACTTAAAGAGTATTACAGCAACTTAGATTATGTCAAACTTCGCACTCGATAAGAACAAGTCTGCATATAAGTTGCAGGGATTCCCACCATGCCTCTGGATTAATTGTGATAAGGATTCACATAGAACAGAGTTCATGAGTGATCAGTTTGATTACTGGAATATAAAGAATCATATTAGGATTTCTGGTATAGATGCTAGAGATGATGAAGAAGATGTCGCTAGTTATCTAAAAGGTATAGTACCAGACATGTTAAATGCTGGTGAGGTTGGATGTTGTCTATCTCATATGAAGGCAATCAGATATTTCTTAGATGAGACTGATTATCCTGAAGTTATGATAATGGAGGATGATGTAGACTTCTCTACTGTAAAGTTCTGGAATTTTAGTTGGAATGATTTGTATGCTAATCTTCCTTATGATTATGATTGCATGCAGTTCACCTGTATTAATCCTGCAGAGGTGCATATTACTATGCATCCTAGATTCATTAATGATTTTTCAGCAGCAGCATATCTTATTACTAGACATCATGCAGAGAAGGTTTATAAGAGGCATATAAGAGGTGACAAATATAGATTAGATAATGGTGTATTACCACGTGCTACATCAGAAGATTGTATCTTATATTCTGGTAAGACATATGTATTTCCAATCTTTTTATTCTCTATGAACCATGGTTCAGCAATTCATGATGAGCATTTAGATATATTTCATAAGAATAGTTATCAGGGTGTGAATGATTTTTGGACCCAGCAAGGTAGTACGGTAACCATACAGCAATTGATGAAATATGAACCATATGCATACGGTTTACCACCAGGTTATGATGTAAATGGACGTATTCCCAGAGCAGATCAAGAGGGGGCTTGACAATTTCGTAAAGATCTGTTAAGATAAATATTAACACATAAGACAATGGGCCCGAAATAATCGTCACCCTGCGTATAATGTTATGAACCCAGTCGAGGGTTCTATCATCCGCAGGCTTTTTTATGCTTGCGAGACACTTTCTAAGAAAAATGTTTAAACCTCTAATTGCAGCTGCTGCAGCTGCTCCTCTATTCGCTGGCGCTGCTTTTGCAGGTCCCTACGTTAACGTAGAAGCCAATGCATCATATCCAGACGGCGAGTATACAACTGCTACAACTGATTTCCATATCGGATACGAAGGTGGATCTGAAGACGGTAAGGTTGCTTACTATGTTCAGGGCGGCCCTGGTTTCGTTCATACTGAAGACGGTGACGATACCGAGACTGAAATCTCTGGTAAGGCCGGTGTAAGTGTTCAGGTTGCTGACGCTGCTTCAATCTATGGCGAAGTTTCTGGTATCTCTAACGAGGACTCCGATGGAGACGACATCATCGACTTCGGTGGTAAGTTGGGTGTTAAGTACGTTTTCTGATTCAGTAAACGCACATAATTAGAGGAGGGGGTTTCACCCCTCCTTTTTTTATGCTATAATATAGTGCCAGAGAAATACTGGCTGCTGCAGTCTCCTTTGGTAGTTTCAGGACTGGAGGCGATAGGAAACTACCACTCTTTTTTCTGAACTATGAAAAGAACTCCGGAAGAAATAGTTACTCATCCTCTTTGGATGATTCCAGTATTCATGCTATTGATATTTGGTTTCATTGAGGGTGTTCACACTACAGCGCATTGGTATATGGAAATGGATGTACATGGATATTGTATGCAGAATAAAGAACACTTAGAAAGGCAAGACGATGAGTGGTAACTTTTTACATCACGTTGCTATACGTGTAAAGGATATGGATAGGGCAGTCTCCTATTACATGTCACTAGGATTTAATTGTGAATGGGAGAGTGATGATTGGTCATACTTTGAGGAAGGTATAGCATTACTAGGACCAGGATATGATAGAGCAGATCCACATGTTGCATTCTATCTACAGACACATGATGAACTGAAGGTAAAGTGGAAAGAGTTAATGGATCAAGGATATTCATGTTGCAGACCATATAAACATAGGGATGGAAGTGTGTCCTTTTACACACGTGATCCAGAAGGTAACCAGTTAGAATTTTTATGTGATAAATAGATTAGTTTTGTCTAAAATTAATGACTGCGCTGATTGATCCTAAAAAATATACTGAGACGGTGGAGCGTTTACGCTCCTTTTTTTTGGCTAAAAACTTTTACGAAGTCCACACACAAAACCGTCTAAGTATCCTTGCTGCTTGTGAAGATCCAGAAACAGTAGCAACATACAACTATGGTGGTAATGTTTGGCCACTTCCTCAGACTGGCCAGATGTGGTTAGAATATGAATTACTTTCTAACCCTGAAGCATCAGGGTTTTTTTGTGTCTCAACGTCGTATAGAGCAGAACCTAACCCTGTACCAGGAAGACATGAAACTATCTTCCCCATGTTTGAATTTGAGATGAAGGGAGATGTGGATGATCTCAAAGCAATGGAGATTGAACTATGTCAGTACCTTGGGTTACCTGCTCTTGATATTAAAACGTATGCTGATTGGGCAGAGCAGTACAAGGTAAGGGAACTAGACCACGGACACGAAGCAGCAATAGGAACTGGTATGATTACAGAGTTCCCTGAATGGACATCACCCTTCTGGAATATGTCTAGGAATGGGGATGGTACTAGTAGAAAGATTGATGTTATCCTTGGTGGTATGGAAACCATAGGCAGTGCTGAGAGGAGCACAGACAAGGATCAGATGAGAGACACCTTCCATACTATCTCTGATGGTGGGTATGCTCAGTTACTCTACAGAAAATTTGGCAAAGAAAGAGTCGAAGCAGAACTAGATGAGTTCTTAAACTTCGACTTCTTCCCTCGCAGTGGTGGAGGAATCGGTATGCAACGCCTTATGTCAGCACTCAGCTGACATTCCTTGTGAGGTGGCGAAATTGGTAAACGCTCCAGGTTGTTTCCCTGGTGTTCCTGGCGGGACTTGTTGGTTCGATTCCAACCCTCACAGTTTAAAAGAATATTTAGATATTTGTCAGGGAATAGGTATAATTACTTGACAGAAATTTAATGTTTGCTATATAATTATGTTACGTTTCTTAACAAACAATGACTTCTTCTTCTTCAAATGTTATCACCGAAGACGGTGGACGCCAGAACATTTACGGAAAAGAACCTAAAATTGAAGTTATCGATGCTAAGGATCAACTCACCAGAGCAGAATTGACCAACGGACGTTGGGCAATGATGGGATTCTGGGCAGCAGTTGGTGCTTATGTAAGTACAGGACAAATCATTCCTGGAATCTTTTAACATTGAAAGGTCTCTTTCTAATGCTCATTTCTAACCCTTTAATCTAAGAAAAGAACAATGGACAACGCAAGCAATTTACAAATATGGCAGCAGGCTAATGGCCGTGCCGCAATGATGGGATTCTGGTTTCTAACCATTTCTTATCTCTTCACAGGACAACTTATCCCAGGTATGTACTAATGGAAGACTACAACTTTAAACTCGCAGAGAAAGCGAATGGTGCAGCCGCTCTGATTGGTTGTTTCTTAGCATTCGTTTCATATACGTTCACTGGACAGTTAATACCTGGTGTTTTCTAATGACTCTTCTGTGGTCTCTTAGAGACACAGGTATGGTATGGGTTGTGAGTATGGTAGTACTAGAATTCTACCGTCAATACATGCACAACCCTGCAGTCCATACCTTTTTTCAGTCTCAAGGTATTTTTCTCTTCTAATTCTTAACAAAACTAAATACTTACTCGTAAATTATCCGGAAATCAAGACAACCCTATGGGCGAACTAATGTACGCAACTGAATCAGTTTCACCATTATGGGCAGTGATATTCCCTTTCATTCCAGTTCTTATACTGTTAGGGTTTTACTTTGCCGCTGGTGGTGGGTTTAATGATGACGATGATGATGATTTTGGTGGGGGTAAAGGAATACGAGTAGCACAACCAGTTCCCGTTACCGTACCCTCAGGCGCATAATGTATCAACTAGCATTTCTTTCAACTGTAGCCGCATACGTATACTTCAATGGTGCTCAATACGCTCTTCAATAGTCCTTGGTATCCTCTCTATGAGTTCGGATTCTTTGTCTCTGTTGGTATGACAGCAGGTTCCTTAGGTTTGCTTTAGCACACATATTGACAGGTTATAACAATGAGAGTAGAATATATATTATTGACTTGTTTAAAAGACTATGGCTTCGTATAACATCACTCTTCGTTCTCCTGATGGAACTGAAACATCATTCGATTGTGGTGAAGATACGTATATCTTAGATCAGGCAGAAGAAGAAGGTTTAGATCTTCCATCTTCATGTCGTGCTGGTGCATGTTCTTCATGTGCTGCTAAGGTACTAGAAGGTACAGTCAACCAAGAAGATCAATCTTTCCTAGATGATGACCAACTTGAGAAAGGATATGCACTTTTATGTGTTTCTTATCCTGAGTCTGATTGTGTAATCGAAACTATGAAAGAAGAGGAACTTTATTAATGGTACTACACATGAGAGAACAATTATTAGCAGCCATCAAGGCTCATGCACAAGGTGAAATCGCAAAACACAAGGTAAACGTGAATGTTTATCTTGAACATCCGGTAGGTATTGGTGAACACTCTGATGTCAGTGAAGCAATTCAAGTAGAACTGGATAAGATAGCAAGATATCACGACCAGATAGAGGTCATCGACAAGTACTTTAAATCACCTAGCGGTAATTAAATTGAATCTATACAATGGTATCTCCGAACGTCTTTTCTACACGTTAGGGAAGCGTCCGGAGACTGCTACCTCTCATGATATTTACATGGCATTATGTTATGCCGTTAGGGATCAGATGATGTCTTATCATCTTGCTCCAGAGGTATGTAATAATCAGAAAGAGATATCATATCTTTCTGCTGAGTTTCTTATTGGACCTCAGTTAGGTAACAATCTTTTGAATCTTGGTATTCAGGAGGAAGCAAAGGAAGCATTACATCAGTTTGATTTAACCCTAGAGGAGGTTCTAGAGCAAGCAGAGGAACCTGGACTAGGTAATGGAGGATTGGGACGCCTTGCAGCGTGTTATATGGAGTCTTTAGCAACTCTTGAAGTACCTGCTACAGGTTATGGAATCAGATATAAGTATGGAATTTTTAGACAAAAGATACTAGAGAATCAACAAGCAGAAGTAACAGACAATTGGTTGCATGGAGATTGGCCATGGGAGTTGTGTCAACCAAGTGAGTCTGTTGATGTAGGATTTGGTGGTAAGGTAGAGCATTATACATCTGATCAAAATAACTATAGGATTCGTTGGGTACCTGAGGAGCAGGTAGTTGCTGTTCCTTATGATGTACTTCAGTTAGGTTATAGAGTTAACTGTTGCAATAGAATAAGATTATGGAGAGCAGATGCTAAGGAGACATTTGATTTCTTTGCATTTAATATTGGTGACTATCTTGGTTCAGTAGAACAGAGTGTACAGTCTGAGACTATTTCCAAGGTTCTTTATCCTAATGATGGTACAGATGCGGGTAAGTTATTAAGACTGAAGCAACAGTTTTTCTTTGTTAGTGCTTCTCTACAGGATATGTTCCGCAACCTAGAGAAGTGTCATGTTCCTCTAGAAGAGTTTCCTAATCGGTATCAGGTACAGTTAAATGATACCCATCCATCTGTTGCAGTAGCAGAGATGATGAGGTTACTTGTGGATGAAAGGCATGTAGAGTGGGAACAAGCATGGGAGATTACAACTAAGTCTATTGCATATACAAACCACACTCTATTACCAGAAGCATTAGAGACGTGGAGTCTTAAACTCTTTAAGAGTTTGTTACCTCGTCACCTAGAAATAATCTATGAGATTAATCGTAGGTTCCTACAGGTAGTACGACTTAACTATCCTGGTAATGATGAGATACAAGAGAAACTATCTATTATTGGTGAGGGACAGAACAAATATATTCGTATGGCACACCTTGCCACAGTAGGTTCACATCATGTTAATGGTGTTGCTGAGTTACATTCAGAATTGATTAAGACTAAGTTGATGCCAGAGTTCTATGACTTGTGGCCTCATAAGTTTACGAATGTAACTAATGGTGTGACACCACGTAGATGGTTGGCATCATGTAATCCAGCATTGACTGAGGTATTAGATGAGTATGTTGGTCCTGATTGGGTAACCAATATGGATAAACTGAAACAACTTGAGGAGCATCAGCATGACTCATCGTTACTTGAGAAAGTTGCGGAGTCTAAGATACTTGGTAAGCACAGACTTGCTGAATGTATTGCTAGTAGTTGCGGCATTCTGGTTGATCCTAGTAGTAAGTTTGATGTACTGGTTAAAAGAATACATGAATATAAACGTCAACATCTATTGGCTCTCCAGGTTGTTCATCAGTATTTGCGTATTAAGTCTGGTGAATCCTTTGCTCCCAGGACTGTTATCTTTGGTGGTAAAGCAGCTCCTGGATATTATATGGCTAAGCATATCATTCATTTCATATGCAGTGTTGCTGAGGTTATTAATAGCGATCCCGCCACACAAGATGTCCTTAAGGTAGTATTCTTACCAAACTACAGTGTGAAGTTAGGTGAGAAGGTATACCCTGCTGCTGATGTGTCAGAACAAATCTCTACTGCAGGTAAGGAAGCATCTGGTACAGGTAATATGAAGTTCCAAATGAATGGTGCTGTTACTATTGGTACATTAGATGGTGCTAACGTAGAGATACGTAACCAAGTAGGAGAGGATAATTTCTTCTTGTTTGGTAAGACAGAAGATAGGTTGGATGAGATGAGGCAAGAGGGATACCATCCTCAAGATTTTATTGGATCAAATCTTCAAGAGGTTATAGATCTAATTCAGTGTGGACACTTCAGTGGTGGTGATAGGTATATGTTTAAACCATTGTTAGATAATCTTATATACCATGATCCCTTCTTTGTACTTGCAGATTTTGATGATTATGTGGATGCACAAGATGAAGTTAACAATAGGTGGACAAATCGGGAAGAATGGAATAGAATGTCCTTGCTAAATACTGCACGGTCTGGTTTCTTCTCTTCTGATAGATCCATCAGAGATTACTGTCAGACCATATGGAATCATGACACCAATCGATAATGTCTACACTAAGCATGAAGTAGACAGCCTGATTGCACAGGCAAAAGAAGAAGCACATGAGGCAGATAGAATCCTCATGGCAAAGCACAATCGTAATGCCACCATAATTAGTATGATTCTGGGGTTTATTTGTCTTGCTCTTTTCCTTGATGGGTTGCTACGTATCCTTGGAATCATTCCACCGTTTATGGATTTGGATGTAAATGTTTTAGATGATGTGGTGGAGAAGGTTGAAGAGGATGTCATGCCAATGGTACAAGATACACTTTCAAAAGCAAAAGGTTACATTCCTAGGATATAGTGGATAATCTATCAGTATTTTTATTTGCCATTGCGGGTATATCAACGTTAGTTGGTGCTTTTTATTTGATGGCTAGTGCTGGAATGTCTAGGGAGGTTCAGGATTATAATTGGCATCCAATGAAAGATGGTGGTATAGAGTCACCAGAGTTTAAGAAGTATATGAGAACTGTTACTAAGAGGGTACATCCTGAGATGGTTGATGTTGAACCTGGTGAAGAGTTAATGGGTGTTACGTTTGAGAAGAAAGATAGTTGTAGTCTTGAGGAGTATAAAGATTTGCAGGCAAGGATAGAAATATTAAGAGCCGAATTGGAGAGTGAGGATGATGATGAGGATGATGATGGTGGTGATGTTATAATTAGTAGGGTTTAGGAGGTATTATGGATACAGAAATGTTTGATGCTATTAAAAAATGGGAAACTGAGTATCCTACTATGGAGGGTATTAAATTAACAGATAAACAGAAGCGTATCTTGAATAAGGGACCAGAACATAATGAAGGTATGATATATGGTACCATGTATAATGATTGGAAAAAACGTAAGGGGTACGAGTAATGGTTTTCTTAATCTCAATCATGTCATTTGCAAATTTTGTATTCTATCCATTGGTGATAGGTACAATCATTGCTGTGATTATAGAACAGATATTCAGAGCAAGAGGAGATGAAGATAATCCTAAGGACGTTAGGAATGTAATGCTTTCTATGGGAGTAAGAAAATATCTCTATAGACAAGCGTGGATTTTTAATGTAATATGGTTCATAGGATACTTTATCCTAATGTTTACTGTTGGAAGACAACAACCACAGGCAATGCCTGATTTAATATGGCAGGGTTAGAACTCAATGATTTGAATGTCAATGCAGTACTTGATGAGATCCGTCCTTATGTAGAAGCAGATGGTGGGTATCTAGAGTACGTTGCTATTGATTACTTGAAGGAGGGACCAATTGTTATGGTTCGAATGTTGGGTGCTTGTGCAGGATGTGCTATGAGTGCTCAGACAATGACTATGGGTATTGAGAAATTAGTTATGGAAAGATTTCCTGAAGTTCAAAGAGTGATTGCAGTATGAAGATTACACAGAAGATTATTGATGACCTCACTGAGGCATTAGCACACAAGAAGAAGGATGGTACTGAAAATTGGAAGGATGGTGATGAGATTGATGTTTGTTTAGGTGGAACCTTTGCAAATGACAAGTTTATTTCTTTGATAAATCGCTCTAAAGATAAATGAGTCTTATGAAAGAGTTGGTTAAAGGCAAAGTCAAGACTGTCTATGCCGTTGATAATGTAGAACATGTCATGATAATGTATCATGATAGGGTGACTGCTGGTAATGGAGAGAAGGAAGATACTATCAGTGATAAGGGTAGTATTAATTGTCAGATAACTGATATCCTTTTTAAGGAATTAGAGAAGCAAGATATACAGACACATCGTATTGAACGTGTAGGACATACGATGTTGTGTCAGAAGGTAGATATTATTCCTGTAGAGTTTGTAGTGAGGAACATTGCTGCAGGTTCTATTGTCAGACAGACTACTCTTAAGGAAGGTAAGGTATTTGATTTTCCTTTGGTAGAATTCTATCTTAAGGATGATAGTAAGAATGATCCACTGTTGACAGAGGATCGTATGACTCTGATGGGTTATGATAATATGACACCTATCGTTATGAAGTGTCTTGCTATCAATATGATACTTAAAGACATCTTTTCACGCATAGGACTTACACTTGTTGATTTCAAATTGGAGTTTGGTTATGATTCCGGACAAAATTTATTGTTAGCTGATGAATTATCACCTGACAGTATGCGACTCTGGAAAAAAGGGACGCAAGAGAGTATGGATAAGGACATTTTTAGGAAAGGAGACGGTAATATAATTCCTGCGTATCAAAAGATACTTGACGATTTAGTTACATTACTTTATAATAAATAAATTGGCGGGAAACCGTCCTTACTACCCCTAACCGAGGCCATGGGGACAAGCCTCTCATCTTACAAGTACAAAACGCTCTATTAACAAATGACTACTCTTCAAAAGAAGGATAGCGCATTATTACAAGGGTGGCCTCAGTTTACTGAGTGG
>LULZ01000036.1_pt1 | contig 35797 bp, 39 predicted proteins | sample 729721 | NCBI WGS metagenome assembly LULZ01 (sample SAMN03860276, study PRJNA289734) | marine metagenome | biome: seawater column; feature: ocean; material: water; isolation source: Red Sea water column Station 91 - depth 100m | place: Saudi Arabia: Red Sea | collected 2011-10-15 | depth 100 m
CCCATAAGACTCTTCGAGATCCTGGATCCAACCCAGTTGTTGGCTCATCAAGAAATAAAACTTCAGGTTTGTGAACCAAACTAAGACCTAAGTCAAGTCTTCTTTTCATTCCACCAGAATATGTTTTGACTCTCCTGTCAGCAGCTTCAGTTAAGCCTACTAAATCAAGCATTTCCAATGTTCTTTTTTTTGCATCAGACTTAGAGAAACCCCACAGTCTCCCGGTGGTATAGAATAGTTCTCTTCCAGTTAATAAGTTATCTATCCCAGTATCTTGTAATGCAATACCAATTTTTTTTCTAACTTCTGAATCATTTTGGGCAACATCTAAACCTTGTATTTTTCCATTACCAGAAGTGACTCTTAATAAAGTAGTGAGCATTAATATTGTTGTGCTTTTACCAGCTCCATTTGGTCCTAATATCCCAAATATCTCCCCATTGTTAACCTGAAAACTAACATCTTTTACGGCTTCAACATCACCTTGTTTTGTTTTAAATGTTTTTTTTAGGTTTTTTGCTTCTACTGCAAACAACTTTATCCTTTCTTATAGAGTTATTTATGAAATAATAGTTTAGTCCGTTTTTTATGGCCGCGTAGCTCAGGGGATAGAGCACAGGTTTCCTAAACCTGGTGTCGCAGGTTCGAATCCTGCCGTGGCCGCTTAAGGGTAATAAGCTCTGCCCGTTCCCACTTCAATTGATGGGATTACAATATTTCTTTCAGATTCCGGACCTTTAATCCAAATATCAAACTCTGAATAAAATTCTTCTGTTGAGAATCCAAAAGTTTTTTGGAATGTCTCTTCACGATCTTTAGTTTCTTTTAGTGTAGGATAATAATTTGTTTCAAAAACATAAGGATCTTTCACTTTGTGAGCTAAGTATGCACTTGCCCACAATCCCCAGTTGTAACCTGCTTGCCTGCAAGGAAGCTGGTATGTTATATCTCTGATGCTTGTGCCTGGACATTGTTGCATGTCGTCCTCACCATTTTTATAACGGTTTTTATACTCTTCTTGCATTGACCTTACACCTGTTAGTACCCCGCTTCCGTTTAATTCTTGTCCATAGATAAGTTCCATAAAAACTGCTGTTCCTTCAACGAATGACATAGGCCCCATAAGACTATCTAGTGTCTCTCCATCAAATTGACATCTGTTCCCATCACAATTGTAAAATGGATTAATATGGGCCTGCTGAAAAGCATGCCACCATTCATGGCTGATAGCTATTATCTCGCTGTTGTATCCTTCTGCACTTGTGCTTTCAAGTCCTACAGGATAAGCCCAGGTAAATTCATGATGACCATACTCTAGTCCTCCATTGTGACCTTTTGCACCACTATTGGGATAGTTCTTTTCTATTGTTTCAAGCCCAACACGTAAATAATGAGGGAAATCATGTCCATCTTCTCTTGTTTTAACCATTATGCACTCGTCTTTATCTTTGAAATACCATAATTGATCTGCTTCTTCTTTTAATGTGCAATATGTATTAGCTAAATCCAGCATGGCGTCTCTATCCGTCCCAACAACCATTATTTGTGTTGGATAGTTCCCAAATCTTTCTTGTGCTAATGCAACACCATACTTGAAGTTTTCTTGAACGTTTGATGAAAGGTCTGAAGCAAAATAAATCTTGGCAGGTTCATAGATTATCGTCATGTGAGCTGGTAAAGAACTTGATTCTGATTCAGTAGTAGCTGATTCAGTAGTAGCTGAGTCAGTAGTAGCTGATTCAGTAGTAGCTGAGTCAGTATCTGGAACAGTCTCAACAGCCTGTTCAGCTGATACCACTTCCTCTGGAGAACTTGATGATTCCCCGGATGAACAGAAGCTGAATAATAGTAACAAGGCTAATATAAATAATTTCTTCATTAAGCTTGATGGTAATACTTTATTATCTCTTTTCTTAACATCTATCCTAAAATTTCAGTCCTTCTTTTTGCAATAATTCTTTCTTCCTCTTTATTCCACCGTGCCCACTATATCCTCCGATTAAACCGTCGGAACGTATAACTCGGTGACATGGGATAACAATAGGATAAGGATTTTTTGCACAGGCATTTGCTACAGCTCTTGAAGATTTTGGTTTCCCTATAGATTTAGCAATTTGCTTATAAGTTCGAACTTCTCCTTTAGGTATTTTCGATAGTTCTTTCCATACTTCAATTTGAAATTCTGTTCCTTTGAGTTTCATCTAAGAAAATATGCCGTGTTGCTTCCCTGAGTTCATGTATTTTTGTGCATATATACCCGCTACTGCAACTGTTTTTAACTCAAGCCAGGTATATGGATTTGGTATTTCACCTTTAACATAAGAAAGGAAAGAAGAGATAGACTCTTTATGGCCTTTACCTTTTTTGAATGTTTTTCCTTTGTCAGTAGAACCCATCAAGTAACGAAGTAATTGAAAATCTTCAAGAATGAATGAGTTGCCTGAGCCATGGATCTCTAATCTCTCTTTTGCAAGGGATTGATTTGTCTCAGAGAAAAATTGTATCGAAGCATGAGATCCGTTTGCATAGTTTACATTTATAAAAACTTGATTATCTAATGCTTCACCAGTTTCTCTATTTATAGGAGAATTCGATGAAATACTTTGTGGTAATGAATCAAAAAAGTATGAAGACAAGTCTATTGCATGAATAGCCTCACCAACAACCCTACCTCCTCCTAATTCCTCTAAATTTGTCCAGTGATCTTTTTCTAATTTAGGAACACTAAAACGAAAAATCATACTATTAGCTGGTGAATCAATTAATTCAGATTTTATAAATTTAGATGCCTCAGAGAACCTTCTGTTAAAACCAACAAATATTTTTGGATTTTCTGCGTTGTACATTGCTTCTTCAATTTTTGTTATTGAGTCTTTTGATATAGCCAAAGGCTTCTCTACATATACTGCCTTACCATTATTGACAGCTTCAACAACAAGATCTGCATGATTATGGTGTTGAGTTAGTACAAATACAGCATCAATCTCATCAGCTTCAAATATTTCAGAATCTGACTGATACTTGTTCTTTATTTTGAAATTTTTTGTTAAAGCTTCTGCACTTTGGCCTCCCGAGGAAGCTATGCCTAAAATCTGAACCTCTTTTTTTAGCTCTTTTAATATTGGAAGAATAGTTGTGGAAGCAAAATTACCTGCTCCAATAATTCCCACCTTAACTTTTCCAACATTTGGGTCAGGTTCAATTTCATGAGCTTCGAATTCTATTTTTGGCTCAGATTTTATATCGTATCTCAAAAGAATGCATAATGGTTTTTCTTCTTCCTCAAATTTTTCATAAATAAATGGTGACTCATTAAAATCCACCTCTTCTGAAACCAAATCAGATAAAGAGATGTGTTTTGTTGACAAAAGCCTAAGAAATGCTTCAAAATTTCTATTTTCTGTCCATCTTACATATTCAATTGGATAGTCGTTGCCAAGTTTTTCATACTGTTTGTCATACCTACCAGGACCATAAGATTTTGAAACAACCAGCTCTAATTCTTTATAGTAGAACTCGTTCCTAGAGATATTTAATGGTATGTCACCAACAACTACGATTTTTGCTTTATTTCTTGCTATTTTGGTAGCTATGTCAATCGGTTCATTACTTGAACTTGCTGCAGTTATTATTACTGAGTCAACATTGTTTAAGTCAAGACCATCAACTGATTCATAAAAATTTTCTTTCGTTCTCCTATTCTTGTCCGGATCAATTCCAATAACTTCTGATCCTTGTGCCTCAGCAAGTCTACAAACTAGTTGACCTATTACACCAAGACCTATTACTACAATCTTTGAACCTAGTGTTGTTTCCGAAAGCCTCAGTCCATGAAGAGCTATACTACCCAAAACAGTAAATGCACTTTCCTTTAAATTCGTATCATTTGGAATTCTTGTACATAGGTTCTCACTGACTAATACATACTCTGCATGACTACCATTTGATGCTACTAGGTCTCCTACATGAAAATTATTAACTCCTTCACCAACCTCCATGACTTCTCCACAGGAACTATAACCCAACTTGGTTGGAAGAATATTTTTAGGGAATACAGCATTCCAAACTGCAGCTAAACCTTCCTTTTTCATCAAAGCTAAACCTTTAGTAATGTATGTCTCATCTTGTAATTTTTCACCTATTGAAACATTGGCAGATTCAATAGTCGACATCTCTGTCCCCGAAGAAACAACAGAATAATGATTTTTAATCAAGACCTCTCCAGGCCCAGGTTGTGGAATTGGAGTGTCCCACAATATTGGATCAGGGTTATTTTTTTCTACAACTAATTGTTTCATTAATCACTCACCATTACTAATAATAACTACTTAACTTCTGTAATTAGGGGGGAGGTTAAATTAATCATCTTCCCTTCAGGCGTTTCAATAATTAACGAACCATCAATATCTACATCTTTTGCCCAACCTCTTCCTTCGGGATATTCAACAAGTTTGCCTAAAGTGGTTAGCTTCTTTTTATATCTATTTAAATCAAATTTATCATTTCCGATATAATCTGTAACTAATTCCCCCCATTCTTCAGCATTAGTATTTATCAAGTTATTATCTATTGCTTTGTTGTATAAGGATCCAGCATTCGGAATGGAAGGATTTTTCCAGAAATAATTTACACCTAAACCTATACAAATTATTTGATTTCTCTCCTCAACTAAAATACCTCCAACTTTTTTATCATTTAAATTTATATCATTAGGCCATTTAAGTGAAACCTCATCATTTCCAAGAACTTCCAAAAAACAATAGCCAGCAATTAACGGGATAAGTGTATTTTTTAGATTTTGATTCTTATTCTCTAAAGCTAGGGATACAGCAAGACTCTGATCAGCGTTTTCCCATTCTTTTTGCTCTCTTCCTCTTCCCGATTCCTGTGAATAACTAATTACCAAAAGTGGTTCAGATTTGTAGTTATTTAGTGCATAATTCTGAGTATTTTCTATAGATTCAAAAAAAACAGTCTTCATCTTGTTACTTCTTTACACATATGTAGGTCAAATACTTACATTAACAATAAACATTAGTAGAAGAAAGTTGGGTATGTCAGAGGAAAATTTAGCTAAAACAAGGGATGAAAAAGCTAAAAAAGTACAACATCCAAAAGGCAAACTTACTGCCTATGAAAGAATAAATCTTCTTTTAGATGAAGGTTCATTTACAGAAATTGACGAAAGTGTAGTCTCAGAAGAAAACCCTGATGGAGAAGCAGTAGTTACTGGCTCAGGAACAATACATGGAAGACCGGTGTATGTATTTTCAGAAGACTTTTCAATAATGGGAGGAAGCCTAGGAGAAATAGTTGCAAAGAAAATTTTAAGAGTAATGGATTTAGCTCTTGAAGCAAGAGCTCCAATAATTGGGATTAAAGATTCTGGTGGAGCTCGTATTCAAGAAGGTATCTCATCTTTATACGGATATGCACAAATATTCAAAAAAAATGTTGAGGCATCAGGTAAGATTCCACAAATCTCAGTAATTGTTGGACCTTCAGCAGGTGGAGCAGTTTACAGTCCTGCATTAACAGACTTTATTTTTCAAGTTCAAGAAATAGGACAGCTATATGTTACTGGTCCAGGTGTAGTAAAAACAGTCACTGGTGAAGACGTTACATACGAAGAACTTGGAGGTGTAGAAGCTCATGGGACAAAGTCGGGTGTTAGTCATCAGGTTTGCGAAAATGAAGAGCAAGCTTTTGAAGAAGTTAGATATTTATTAAGTTTCTTACCTCAATCATCTGATCAGAAACCTCCAGTGTTTATAACTGAAGATGATAACGAAAGATCGGTTGAAACTTTAGATAGTCTTATACCTGAAAACAGGAATCAACCATATGACATGAATGATGTAATAAATAATATTGTTGATGATGGTGAGCAATACCCTGTCCAAGCTAACTATGGATTAAACATCATTACAGCGTTTTCACGAATTAATGGAAATACTATAGGAATAATTGCAAACCAGCCTTTAGATCTAGCCGGGGTGTTAGATATTAAAGCTTCAGAAAAGGCTGCTAGATTTGTTAGGTTCTGTGATGCATTTAATATACCTCTCCTTACACTCGTTGACGTTCCAGGCTTTCTCCCTGGTGTAGAACAAGAACATAGTGGAATAATCAGAAGTGGTGCTAAATTGCTTTATGCTTACAGTGAAGCAAGCGTCCCAAGAGTTTGTGTTGTTGTAAGAAAAGCTTATGGAGGAGCATATATTGTGATGGACTCAATGGGCCTTGGTGCAGATAAGTTGTTTGCGTGGCCAAGTGCAGAAATTGCTGTAATGGGAGCAGAAGGTGCAGTGGATATTATAAATAAAAGAGAACTTGCAAGTGCTGAAAACAAAGAAGAGCTTAAATCAAAATTAGTTGATGAGTATAACGATAAATTTAGTAATCCTGATATAGCTGCAAGACTTGGATTAATTGACAAGATAATTAAACCAAGCGAGACTAGAAAAATAGTAGTTGAAGCTTTTAAAGAGCTATCAAATAAAATCAATTTAGGAGATAAACATGGAAACATTCCCCTCTAAAAATATTGCAATTACTTGGGTTGAAAAAGGATCCCTTGCTAGGAATCTTTTCTTGTCTTTTGGTTTTGCAATAATTACAGCCTTAAGTGCACAAATTAGAATAGAACTCCCAATAACACCTGTGCCGATAACTGCACAAACTTTTGTTGTAATACTTGCAGGTTTAATTCTAGGAAGCACCTTTGGCTCTTTAAGCATGCTTATGTATCTATTTACTGGACTAGCCGGACTTCCTTTTTTCTCAGGAAGCGTTGCAGGATTAGCAATACTAAAAAGTCCAACAATTGGATACATAATAGGCTTCTTTCTTGCAGCACAAATTATTGGAAGATTTTCACATAAGCCCCTTTTTGGAATAGCTTTAGGAACAATGACTATATATTCAACAGGAGTTTTAGGACTGGTGATGATCTTAAATATTTCATTAGTAGAGGCATTTACTATAGGTGTTCTTCCTTTTATGATTGGAGATCTAATTAAAGCTACCTTGGCAGTTTTAATTGCTTATCGAATTAGATAAAAATTATGACAAAAAAAAGAGTTCTTATTGCAAACCGTGGTGAAATAGCTTTACGAATTATACGTTCAGTTAAAGAACTGGACATGGAAGCTATAGCGGTCTATTCAGATGTCGATGTTGATTCTCTTCATGTTAAAAGAGCAGACGAAGCTTATTATCTAGGAGGGTCTCTTCCATCAGAAAGTTATAGAAATATTAAAAACTTAATGAAAGCAATATCAGAAACGAACGCTGACATGGTTCACCCTGGTTATGGTTTTCTTGCTGAAAATGCTGATTTTGCTAAAGCTGTTCAAAAAAAAGGTGTTGTCTGGATTGGGCCAAATCCAGAAACTATCAAATCAATGGGCGACAAAATAGAATCAAGAAAACTTATTTCAAAAGCCGGCTTACAACCAGTTCCAGGACAATTAAAGCCGTCTAGAACAAAAAGAGAAGCAACGAAAGATGCTGCAGAATTTGGTTATCCAGTTGCTTTAAAAGCTGCACATGGGGGTGGTGGAAAAGGTTTAAGAATTGTTAATAATGAAGAAGAGCTTCTTAGTAACTTTGAAATAGTAAAGAGAGAAAGTGAAGCTTATTTTGGGTCATCTCAGATATATGTTGAAAAATTCATAAAACCTGCAAGGCATGTTGAAACACAGATATTAAGTGACAAGTATGGAAACCATATTTATCTTGGCGAAAGAGATTGTTCTCTACAAAGAAGAAATCAAAAATTAATTGAAGAAAGCCCACCTGTCTGGCTTTCAGATTATGGAAGAGAACAATTGAAGAAAGCCACCATGAAAATCGCTAAAACAGCAAACTATGTAAATGCTGGAACTATAGAATTTTTAGCTGACACTGATGAAAACTTCTATTTTCTAGAAATGAATACCAGGCTACAAGTTGAACACACGGTTACAGAAATGAGATATGGGATTGATATTGTAAAGGAACAAATAAAAATTGCACTTGGAAACTCTCTTGAAGATTTTAAAACTGAAGCTAGAGGTCACAGTATTGAATTTAGAATTAACGCAGAAGATCCAACTAATAATTTCCTACCAACACCTGGCACTATAACTGAATATAGAGAGCCTATGGGTAATGGTGTTCGTGTTGATGGTTGGGTAAAAACAGGGACTTCAATTTCACATTTTTATGACAATTTAATATCAAAATTAATTGTCTGGGGAGCCTCTAGGGAAGAAGCTATTTCAAAAGGTAAGCGTTGTTTGGATGAGTACATAATTGGAGGCATACCAACTACCATCTCTATACTTTCTCAAGTATTGTCTACAAAAGAATTCAGAGAAAGCAAAATACATGTAAAATTTCTTGAAGAAAATTTTCAAATAGAAGAAGCAGAGGAAGAAGAGATAATTAGTGATAGGCCTAGCAAAGTGAACATAACCCTAGATGACTCAACAAATCCAAGCTTAGCTCCTCAGAGGCCAAAAAAAGTTGGAATGGATCTTACAGGAAATATCAAAAATCCAGGAATAATTACAGCTGATATGCAAGGAACTATTGTGGATACTATGACAAAAAAAGGTAAAAAGGTAAAGCAAGGTGACTCACTATTTGTTTTGGAAGCAATGAAAATGGAGAAAGTAATAACCGCTCCAATAAGTGGAACAGTAGTTGAATTTAACATAAAAAAAGGACAGCCTGTAAATAAAGGCGATGTCCTTGTTGAGATTTTAATATAATGAATAACATTTATGGTATTGGTGTTGACCAAATTAATTTAGATAGGGTAAGAAAACTAATAAATAAGTCCAAATCAAAGTTTGAAAAACGTTGTTTTACAGAGCATGAAGTAAAATATGCAAACAGATTTAGCGATCCAGCAAAAAGGTTAGGTGCAAGATTCGCAGCAAAAGAAGCTGTGATGAAATCTCTTGGTAAAGGATGGAGAGACCTTAAGTGGAGAGAGATTGAAATAACTGGTGGTGGAAAACCTAATGTAAAACTTTATGGCAAAGCACTGGTTTTAGCTGAAAGCAATAATATTTCAACAATACATGTTTCTTTAAGTCACGAAAAAGAAACAGCTATTGCCTTTGCTATCTCAGAGGTAGCATAATGAAATGGATTGGAATGCATCCTGGACAAGGATCTCAGGAAGCTGGAATGGGAAAAGAACTATTAGAGAATCATAAAGAGCTACTAATTGATAGTTTTGAAGATACTCTTGGATGGTCTTTAGTTGATGTTATAAATAATGCTGACAATGAAGAGATAAAAAAGACTAACATCGCCCAACCTTATATATTTGCAATCTCATATTGTTATGGTCTAGAGACGATAAAAAATATGGGAGAGCCTGCAGCTTTAATCGGTCATTCGCTTGGTGAATATACAGCTTTAACTTTAAGTGGTTACTTTAAATATGCCGATGCTTTAAAGGTAATTGCAGTAAGAGGTGAAGAGATGCAGAAGGCTGTTGAAAATTCGAATACTGGTATGTCTGCAGTATTAACAAGTGATCTAAAAAAGACCTTAGAAGAAATAAATAATTTAAATTCACAAGATATTGAAATTTGGATATCAAATTACAATGATGCCTCACAAATTGTTGTAAGTGGAAATAAAGATGATTTAGAATATATAAAATTAAACCCTAAATCAATTGGTGCAAAAAGAATTGTACCTTTAGAGGTTGCTGGAGCATTTCACAGTAAAGTAGTTTCATCTGCAAAGGCAGCAGTTGAAGAAGTTCTTAATGATATAGAAATTAATGAAGGCAAAATACCTGTTTATACAAACTTTGATGGAAAGCAAACAAACACTGGAACAATTAGAAATTCTTTAATTAATCAAATCGACAACTCTGTATTGTTTTATGATGAAATTCTTAACATTGAAAAAGAGCTAAATCCTGACTTATGGTGTCACATTGGCCCAGGTAATGTAACTGCTGGAATGGTTAGAAAGTCTATATCTAGTAAAGAAATTAAGGTAATTAATTCTTTAGAATCATTAGCGAGTTAGGAGAATTTTGAAATCAACGATTACCGGTTGGGGTAAGTGTGTACCTGATAATGTTGTCACAAATGATGATCTTTCAACATTTATTGATACTTCTGATGAATGGATTCAGCAAAGAACAGGTGTGAAGGAAAGAAGATTTTGTCATGTTAACAACTCTGATATGGCAACCGTTGCAGGACTCAGAGCAGTAGCTTGTGCAGGATTACAACCTGAAGATATTGATGTTGTAATTCTTGCAACCTGTACGCCAGATAGTATCGTACCTTCAGCTGCTGCACATGTTCAGCAAAAAATGGAGTGCGTAAATGCTACAGCTTATGATATAAACGCAGCTTGTGCTGGTTTCCTTTATGGATTAGAACAAGCTAAAGCTTTTGTTGAAAGTGGTTTATATAAAAATGCAGTAGTGATTGGTTCAGAGCACATTACTTGGTTACTTAATTGGGCTGATAGAAATACAGCTGTTTTATTCGGAGATGCTGCTGGTGCTGTTGTTGTAGAAGAAAGTAAAAACAAAGAAGATGGTGAGATATATTCTTTTTCAAATGGAATGAGTTCTGACAAATTAGATATTTTAGAAATACCTAATTTTGGTTCGGCTATGAATAGATTTACTCCAAATGCTGCTGCTGATGTAGTTTGGACTTTTGAAGGACAGGAGATTTTTAAAAGCGGTATAAGGGCAATGGCAAAATCTTCTGAAGAAGCAATTGAAAAATCTGGATTAAAAAAAGAAGATATTGATATTCTTATTCCCCATCAAGCAAATGTCAGAATAATTGAGGGGCTAGAAAGAACTTTAAAGCTTCCAAATGCTACTACTTTAAAATATGGCTATAAGTATGGGAATACCTCTGCTGCCTCAATTCCTACAGCTCTGGTTGATGCAATTGAGGATGGAACAATTAAAGGTAGGGAGACCCTTGTTATTACTGCAGTAGGTGCTGGACTAACCTGGGGTGGTGCTGCTTTAAAATTTGGAAAAAGAGTTACACCGTTAGGAAAAACAGATGTAGACCTCCCACCATATGAAGGAACGGGGATAGATGTTATTAGAGAGTCAATTAACTATTTTGTCCCTGAAAAAGCAGAATAAGAAATATGAAAACTGCATTAGTCACTGGTGGGTCAAGAGGCATAGGTAAAGGAATAGCTCTTGAGCTAGGTAAATCCTTTAATGTTGTTGTTGGTTACTCTTCTTCAAAAGATTCTGGTGAAGAAGTTGTAGAAGAAATTGTTAAATCTGGAGGAACCGCAAGTACTGTAGAAATTAACGTAACAAACATTGAATCAATTGAAAAGGCTTTTACAGCTATTGAAAAAAAATATGGTGGAGTTGATGTGCTTGTAAATAATGCTGGAATTACTAAAGACAATATACTTCCAAGATTAAAAGAAGATGACTGGAATGATGTAATTGATACCAATTTATCAGGATCTTTTAGAACATCCCAAAGAGCAATAAAACATATGATGAAAAGTAAATGGGGAAGAATTGTATACATCTCCTCTATTGTCGGAATGATGGGAAATCAAGGTCAAGCTAACTATGCCGCATCAAAAGCCGGCCTAATAGGTTTAAGTAAATCAATAGCTAAAGAAATGGGCTCTAGAAACATCACATCAAACGTTATAGCTCCAGGTTATATTGATACTGATATGACAGCATTTCTGACTGACGAACAAAAAGATAATATTATAGAGCAACTCTCTATAAAACGTATTGGAAAACCTGAAGATATTGCAAATATAGTATCTTTTTTATGCTCTGATGAGTCAGAGTATATAACAGGACAAGTAATCTCCGTTGATGGCGGAATTACTAGTTAAATAAAGGGAGTTTTTATGGAAACTAATGAAGTTTTTGAAAAGGTAAAAAATTTATTTGTAGAAGAACTTGGTATTGATGCAGATAAAGTAACTATGGAAGCAAAGCTTGAAGAGGATTTAGAAATTGACTCTTTAGGCATAGTTGAAGTAGTAATGGCCTTTGAAGATGAGTTCAATATTGAGATTGATGATGAAGAACTAACCGACGTAGGAACTGTCGGACAAGCTGTTAATTTACTTCATTCAAAATTGTAATTAGATCATGTCTAAAAGACGTGTTGTTGTCACAGGCCTAGGAAGTATTAATCCATTAGGAAATAATGTTCAAGATACTTGGGACAACTTGGTCAATGGAGTTTCTGGAATTGACCAAATCACATCTTTTGATACAACAAACCTTCCCGTAACTTTCGCTGGAGAAGTTAAGAACTTTGATGCAAATGAATATATGGGGAAACAGCATGCACGTAAATTAGATAGATCGGGTCATTTATCTATTCATGCAACAGAAGAAGCTCTTAAAGACGCAGGACTTGATTCAGAAGAAAGATTGGGACCGAATGTTGGCATTGTGTTTGGAACTGGCATTGGTGGAATTGGTGCAACAGAGAATGCTGTAAGAACATATGATGAAAAAGGACCAACACGTGTTAACCCATTAGCAATAACTCAATTGATGCCAAATTCTAGTACCGGACAAGTAGCAATTAAATTTGGAATAGAAGGACCCTCTTTAACGATCACAACAGCCTGCGCAGCTTCAGCTAATGCTGTTGGTGAAGCAAAAAATTTAATCGAAAATGGAATAGTAGATATGGTAGTCACTGGTGGAACTGAATCAGGTACAACACCAATGACAATAGCTGCTTTTGCTCAAATAAGAGCTCTCTCAACAAAGAATGACTCCCCAAAGGAAGCATGTAAACCTTTTGATAAAGATAGGGATGGCTTTGTAATGGGAGAAGGATCAACAGTCCTTATATTAGAAAGTGAGGAGTCTGCAAAAAATCGAGGTGCTGAAATATACGCTTATGTAAGTGGATATGGTGCAACGACAGATGCATATCATATAACTGCTCCAGCTGAAGGAGGAGCAGGTGCAGTAAAAGCAATGGAGAAAGCAATTGATGATGCAGCAATTAGCTCTTCAGATATTGACTATATAAATGCCCATGGAACTTCAACACCAGCAAATGATAAAAATGAGACAGAAGCAATTAAAACAGTTTTTGGAGAAAAAGCTTATGAAGTAGTGATTTCATCAACTAAGTCTATGACTGGACACTTACTTGGAGGAGGCGGTGCATTTGAATCAATGGCTTCAGTGTTGTCAATAAAGCATAGTAAGGTTGCTCCTACTATTAATTTAAATACCCCTGATGCAGAGTGTGATTTAAACTACACACCAAATAATGCAGTTGACTTAGATATTAATACTGCAATGTCCAATTCTTTTGGATTTGGTGGACATAATGCAGTTCTGGTTTTCAGAAAAAATTAATTAATCTTCTAGCATGGTTCCGCCAATGGCATGTGCTCCGCCATCTGCATGAATCACTTCTCCAGTTACTGCTTCAGATAAATCTGATAGTAAGAAATTAACAACTTTAGCAACAGGTTCTGCATTTTTTGTGTCCCAACCAAGTGGCGCTTTTTTATCCCACTCACCTTCCATAGAGGAAAAACCAGGAATATTTTTTGCAGCTGTTGTAGCTAATGGGCCAGAAGCTACTGCATTCACTCTTACTCCATCTTTTCCAAGATAGTATGCAAGATAACGAACAATAGACTGTAAACCTGACTTAGCAACCCCCTGCCAGTCATAACCTGGCCAGGCCTGTGAATTATCAAAATCTAAAGCAACAATAGAAGATGGGTTATTCATAATTGGTTCAAACCCTTTCGCTAAAGTCTTTAATGAAAAAGCTGAAACTTCAAAAGAAGCTAAAGCATCGTCTAATTCTGTATTCATAAAATTTCCTCCCATAGCTTCTGTAGGAGAAAAAGCAATAGCATGAAGTATTCCATCGATAGTCCCATGATTTTCTTTAATTGCATTAGCAGCTTCTTCTACTTGTTTAGGGTCTTGAATATCCATTTCATAAACTTTGATATCCTCTGAGAGTCTTTTTACTGCACGCTCAGTAATTCTTAACCCTTTACCAAATCCAGTTGCTATTACTTCTGCTCCATTTTCAATTGCTATTTTTGCGGATGCGTAAGCAATACTTTTATCAGTAAGTATTCCTGTAATAAGTAGTTTTTTATCTTTTAAAATCATTTTTTCCTATAACTATTTGACCATATAAATAGTTAGTACAGCTAAAGCTATTTCAGCTAGACCAAAAACTAAAAAACCATTAAATTCAGTAAACACTGCAAAAGCTATTAAACCAAGCCCTCCACTGTATCTAATTATGTTTAGTTGTTTTGCGTTCTCAGCATTGCCTCCAAGTAAAAAGAATGCCATTGCAGCAAAATAAAGAGGAAGGGCAGTAGATCTTACAATCATTACTTGATTTTCTGCTAAAACGGCAGAAAAATCTAACAAGTAAAGACGATAAACAACCTCTGGCATGATAAATGTTACTAAAACCAATCCTAAATATAGCATTGGATCAAGCCTGTTTATTAATTTGTAATTCATAAATGCAATTATATCTAATTAATTATCATCACTTAATGAATCTAGAAGTTTTTTTTGTAATTCTTTAACTAACTCAACTAAAGATGTCTGCTTGTGGATCTCTCTCATGTAATCTACTACTGGTGTTGCGTTAAGAATATTGGTTACATCTTTCAATCTATTTACAGATCCTAACTCTTCAGCAATACCTTCGAGATCTAGGAGTAACTCTTTTATGACATCAACTATAGGCTTCGTGCTCCCGTCTACTCCTGTAATAAAATCTGCATTTAAACCTTCCTTGATTGCCGCCCATCTGTTTCTTTCTACTAGCCAATTAGGATCTGGATCTCCTAAAGACCCCTCTTCCCAGTCTCTTCCAACTTTAATAGCAAGTGCTTGTACTAAGGTTGCAACTGCTACCGTATCAACCAATGAAGGCATTGAGTCAGCAATTCTTACTTCAACAGTGCCGTATTCTGGATGAATTCTAACATCTTTCCATACCTGTCTATACCCAACATCTGGTTTAATAACACCTGCCTTTACAAGTGTTTGTAAAGACTGCTCATATTCTGCCCATTCATGATAAGGTTCTGGCAAACCAGTATTTGGAAGACCCTGAAAAACACTCAATCTGGAACAATAGAGCTCCGTGTCTCTTCCTCTCCAAAAAGGTGAACAAGCACTAAGAGCTAAAACTAACGGTAAATATTTTCTAATCTCATCATGAACAGCAATGGCTTTCTCTTTTGAGTCCATTCCAACATGTACATGCATTCCAAAAGTTAGAAGCCTCCGAACTGCCCAACCATATTTATCTGCAAATTCTTCATACCTTGGATTTACATCAGTAATAACTTGGTCCTCATACATTGCAAAAGGGTGAGCTCCTGTGGAGATTAGTCCAGCATTATTCTCACTTGCAATATCCAATACTTTACTAATAATCGAAGACAACTCTTTATAAGTATCATTAGTATCCAAAGCCGGTGAACTTGTAACTTCAACTGTAGAAAGATAAAGCTCGTGCTTTACCCTTTCATCATTGTCATAAGTCTTAATAATGCCTTCTGCAATATTTACTAAGTTCCCTGAGTCTTTATCGACTAACTGGGCCTCAATTTCTATGCCAACTGTTGGCTTTTTCGAAGGATTAAATACTACTTCTTTCATATTTAATCTAAATAATAGTGAATTCTTTTTAAGGTTTACTTATGAATTTAATTTATTCTTTAGTTTCCGATTGAGCTGCAGCCAATCTTGCTGTAGGAATTCTAAATGGAGAACAGGAAATATAGTCAATTTTTAATGTATTTAAGAAATTTATAGAATTTGGATCTCCTGCATGCTCCCCGCAAACGCCAATTTTTAATGATTTATTAGTTTTCTTTCCATCATTTGATGAGATCTCAACCAAGCGTCCAACTGTTTTTGGATCTATAGAAACAAATGGGTCTGTTTTAAATATTTTTTTATCAACATACTGACCTAAAAACTTTGAAGCATCATCTCTTGAGAGGCCGAGAGTAGTCTGTGTTAAGTCATTAGTACCAAAAGAAAAGAAATCAGCGTCTTCTGCTATTTCTGAAGAACTGAGTGCTGCACTAGGAAGTTCAATCATGGTTCCAATGGTGTATTTAAATTTATAATTTAATTTTTTTTCTATTTTTTTTATTTTCTTTTCTAATATTTTTTTCATTTTAGAAAGTTCTGTTGCGTTCATCACCAAAGGTATCATTATCTCTGGAGCAACTTCTGATTTTTCATTTTCATAAATTAAATGTGCTGCTTTTAATATTGCCTCCACTTGCATCTCGTAAACCTCCGGATAGCTAAGACCTAGCCTTACTCCTCTATGCCCAAGCATAGGATTGCTCTCAGAGAGCCTCATGAGAATTTCACTAATATGACCTGGGGATACTCCTATTTCGTTTGCAAGTTGAGAAATTTCCAAATCACTCTTTGGGAGAAACTCATGCATAGGGGGATCCAATAAGCGAATAGTTATTGGTTTATCTTTTAACAGTTTAAAAAGTGATTCGAAATCAGATATTTGGTATTTAATTAATTTTTTTAGAGCTCTTTTTCTTCCTTGTTTACTATCTGACATAATCATTTCTCTCATAGGAAGAATTCTCTCCCCTTCAAAAAACATATGTTCTGTCCTACAAAGTCCAATACCTTCTGCCCCAAATTCTAAGGCTTTAGTTGTATCAGGAATTGTTTCTGCATTTGCTCTAATTTCTAGCTTTTTATAATTGTTACACCAATCCATTAGAGTATTAAATTCATCAGACAACTTAGGAGGTTCTAGTTCTAACTCTCCTATATATATTTCACCTGCTGAGCCATCTATAGATATTAAATCCCCTTCCTCTAGAGTTATTTCACCACTCGAAATAGTTTTTTCACCATAGTCAATTACTAAACTCTCAGCACCAACGATACAAGGCTTGCCCATTCCTCTTGCAACTACTGCTGCGTGGCTTGTCATTCCACCTTTTGTTGTAAGTATTCCAACTGATGAAAACATTCCATGAATATCTTCAGGGCTGGTTTCATCTCTAACTAAAATTACATTTCTTCCTTTATTTGCTTCTTCTTCAGCTTTATCAGCATCAAACACAATCTCTCCAAAAGCAGCACCTGGAGAGGCGTTTAATCCTTTTTCAAATAGGTTTTTTTCTTGTGATTCAACAAACTGTGGATGTAAAATATTTGTAATACTATCAGCATCAACCATTTGTATTGCTTCTTTTTTTGTTACTATCTTTTCTTTATGCATATCAACAGCAATCTTTACTGCTGCTTGAGCTGTTCGTTTCGCTTTTCTTGTTTGAAGCAAATATAGAGTGCCTTCTTCAATAGTAAATTCAATATCTTGTACGTCTTTATAGTGCTTTTCTAATTTTTTAGCTATTTCATATATTTCTTTATGTAATTTAGGATTTTCTTCTTCTAAAGAAGGGCCCATATTTTTTTCATGTTTACTGATAGGGAAAGGTGTTCTTAATCCCGCAACAACATCCTCACCTTGAGCATTCATTAAATATTCGCCATATAAATCATCTTTTCCTGTTGAAGGAAACCTAGTGAACGCAACACCTGTTCCAGATTTTTCATTTAGATTTCCAAACACCATTGTCTGGACTGTTGCTCCAGTACCCCATTTATTTGGTATGTTGTTAATCTTTCTATACGTAATTGCTCTCTTGTTTAACCAACTATTAAAAACAGCTTGTACTGAACCTATTAACTGTTCTTCTGGGTCCTGAGGAAAAGGTGATTTTGAAAATCTTTCAACGGTATTCTTATAAGCATCGATAATCCATTGAAGCTGATCAGGGTTAAAGTCTGTATCTGAAGTTACATTATCAATTCTCTTTTTGTTTTTAATTACCGCTTCAAATCGATTATGGTCTATCCCTAAAACAACGTTTCCATACATTTGTATAAGTCTTCTATATGAATCTAAAGCAAACCTTTCGTCTTCAAATACTCTTCCTAAATGTTCAACATTTTCATCATTTAAACCTATATTTAATATCGAATCCATCATTCCAGGCATTGAAATTTTTCCACCGGACCTTACAGAAAGAAGCAAAGGGTTTTCTGAATTTCCAAATACTTTACCCGAATATTTTTCAAGATTACTAATAGATGCTTTCAATTCTTTATCAAAATTTTCTGGCATAGAATTGTTTTCTATATAGTAATTACAAACTTCTGTCGTAATAGTGAACCCAGGAGGAACATTAACTCCTAGATTGCTCATTTCAGCTAAGTTAGCACCCTTCCCTCCAAGAAGGTCAACCATGCTTTTATCGCCATCTGTCTTTTTTTGGGAAAATTGAAATATTAATTTATTACTCATAACTCTTAATAGTTTTATTCTAGGATAGTGAGTAAGAATATGAAAAACGTTTTAGTAGTTGGAACAGGAACTATAGGTGAACCCCTTATAGGTCTTTTAGCTCAGCATAAAGAGGCATTGGGAATTGATAATGTTTACTTCTTTAAAAGAACACCTCTTTCAGATGAGAAAGGTAAAGTTGAAGCTTTAATCAGAAAAGGTTCGAAATTAGTTTCTACAAGTGATGCACTTGATGAGTTCAAGAATCTTGGTTTTGAACCAGAAAATGTAGAAAATTCTTATGAAGACTGCCAAGTAATTATTGACTGTACACCAAGCGGTAATGACAACTGGGGAAACATTTATTCTAAGCTTGATTCAAAGAAAAGATTTATGGCACAAGGGTCTGAACATGGTTTTGGGCCTTTTTTTGCTTGGGGTATAAATAATGAACAATTAAATTCAGATGCTAATAAATATCTAATTGCATCTTGCAATACGCATAATATCGCTTCTATAGTTAAAAGCTTTGCTCTAGATTCAGATCGAGATTTACTAGATGGAAGGTTTGTTTGTTTAAGAAGAGCAAATGATGTTTCTCAAAATGATTCATTTGCACCATCTCCCACTATAACTAAACATGACAATCAAGAATTTGGAACACATCATGCAAGGGATGTTTATGAACTTTTTAAACAAGAAGGAATAGAGTTGAACCTATTTTCTTCAGCAATAAAACTACCAACTCAATATATGCATACGCTTTGGTTTAATTTAGCATTCAAAGATTCGGTTGAGCTATCTAGTGTTAAATCTGATTTAGAAAATAGTGAATATTTGATGTCTACTGAAAAACTTTCTTCAAATAAAGTTTTTTCATTTGGTAGAGATCATGGATACCATGGAAGACTTTTATCTCATGGAATCATTGCAATTGACTCTTTACATGTAAAAGACAATAATCTAACTGGTTATTGTTTTACGCCTCAAGATGGAAATGCTCTTTTATCGTCTGTTGCTGCTTCAGTTAATTATTTCTACGAAGATAGTTGGAAAGAAAAAATGGAAGTCTTTAACCAGTATCTTTTTAAACAAATATAAATGAACATTGCTGTTTATAGTGATAAATTTTCAGGAACTCTCTCTGCTTCTGAAGTAATAGGAACTGTAAAAGAATTATTTCAAAACAACTCAATTGAAGCTGCTTATTTTCCAGTAACCGATGGGGGTGAAGATTCAACAAAAATCTTTAAGGAGTATGGAATAACTGTTAAACAGAGTTTAAAAATTAAAGACCTTGTTGGAACCGAGAAAGTGATTGAGCTTCTTGATGTTTCAGGAGATGTTTTTTTCGAATCTTCATTACTAATCGGAATAAATAATACAGATGTTGACAGTATCAATCTAAATACTGCTTGCTTATCAGAAGTTGTAAAATTGCCTGATGTCATTGGATTAGGCGGATCAAGAACAAATGATGGAGGTTTTGGACTTTTAAGTAAAATGGGAGTTAATTTCTATGCTGATGAAATATTGATTAAAGACCCGAAACCAAGTAATTTTGAACAAATAACAAATATTGAAATCGAAGATAGTTTTCAAAGAATTAATAAAAAAGTATTAGTGGATACCTTTATTCCATTAATAGGAAATCAATCAGCTATAGAGGTTTTTGGACCACAGAAAGGTTTAGATCAAAAAAATATAGAGAACATTACTTTCCAACTTGAGAGAATAATTAATCTTATTTCTAATAATCTTAAAATACAGCTTAACCCAACAAAGGAAGGGACAGGAGCAGCTGGTGGTCTTGGTTTTGCTCTCTCAGAAGTACTGGGATGTGAGTTGGTATCAGGAGCTGAATATTTTTTTGAAAAATCTGGCCTTGAACAAAAAATAAATTCTTTTGATCTATCAATACTTTGTGAAGGAAAGTTTGATAACTCTTCATTAGAGGGAAAGGTTTTAGGTCAAATTTTAAAGAAAAATAAAGGTAAGTCTTATTTTCTGGGTGGCATATATGACTATGAAGATCGAAGAATATTTGAAAACATCTTTGAGTGTGGAGATGCAGGTTTAAAAAACCCAAAAAAAGAATTGATATCAGCAACCAAAAAATTAGTAAATCAAATTACAATATAATCTATGAGCATTACATCTCCTTGTATAAGTGTCTGTGTAACTGATCCAACTAGTGACTTATGTTATGGGTGTGCAAGAACAACTAACGAGATAAAAAAATGGTCTTCTTTTTCTGATGAAGAAAAATTGGCAAATATAAAGAAGCAAAGAAGCAGAATGGATGGATGGCAATTAGAATCATTTGATAAAGCATACAAACAAAAAGTTGAAACAGGATTAAGCCCTATAAAAGAACAGAAGATTCAAGATGAATAATGACTTAGAATTTATAAATATCGAAATTGATTCTGGTGTTTGTACTGTAACTATGAATCGTCTTGAAAAGAAAAATGCAATCAATCCACAGTTTGCCATAGAGCTTTGCAGTGCTTGGGATACTATAGACAATGATGATGAAATTAGAGTTGCTGTATTAAAAAGTGCAGACTCTAACGTTTTCTCTGCTGGAGCAGATTTAAAAGAACTCATCCCTTTATTGAAAGGTGAAATTAAACCAAGTAATGAACATGAGAAAAAACTACTGAGCGGTGATTTTCTTTTAAAAACCTGGAGAAAAGATAAGGTAAGAACTAAACCTTTAATAGGAGTGGCTAGTGGCTATTGTCTTGCAGGTGGATTCGAACTCTTGCTTTGTTGTGATTTTAGATTAGTTGAAGAGAATACGTCTATAGGTTTTCCAGAGACAGGTATAGGATTGCTGCCTATTGCTGGAGGAGTTTCTAGGATTGGTCATGAGGTGTCTCGACCAAAAGCATTAGAAATATTGTTTAATTCAGCAAATATAGACGTGCACGAACTAAAAAATCTTGGGGTTGTAAATGATGTTTTTAAAACAGATGAGATGGGAAATACTCTTCAAAAGTATATAGATAAAATAATAAACAGCACTCCAGAAAGTGTAGAAGTATTAATGAAAAATATTGATAAGGTTAGAAGTCTAAATATGCATGAAAGTTTTTTGCTTGAAGAAGAAATGGGCAAAAAGTTGTTTTAAATTGAAAAAAAACTTAATTTTATTATTAATTATATTTTTATCTTGTGGCTCTCCTGAGTCTCTTGAAGAAGCTCCAGCAGCTGAATTAAAAGAAGAAGCTCCAGCAGCTGAATTAAAAGAAGAGGAGGATAGCAACAAAGTTGACTCTTCATCTGAAGATCAACAAGAATCAACTTCGGAACCCAGTCTATATATTGGGGAAATAATTCAAGATGAAACTTTTATTGATTTTCATAGATACATTGATGTGGCTGGTTTACGAATGTTTGCTCTTTCAGATGTTTCTGAAGAATTTATCCTTGAGGTTGCTGAAGTATACACACTTATGTTTGGAGAAAATGAATATATTGATTCAAACTTACGAAATAGATATATAGAAACTACTGAGAAAGAATTTGTTTTCCAAAGAATTGGTTATATAGGACCAGAAAATTACAATCTAGATTCACGATATCCTGATGTAGATTGTTGTCCTGGTAAAAATTATGAAGATAATCATACAGATTATATTTGGGAGTATCCTAATGTCTCAGCAAATGATCAGACAGGTGAAGTAATCGAACATTTACTACACACAATAACTGGAGTTGGTTTTGCTAAAGAGTTTAGTGAGTGGAGTTGGGACGATACAAATTCAAAAATTCATTTAGCTATGGATGAAGCTGTTGAAAAAAATATTTATGATATTTCTGATTATGAAGAAATCCGTAGTAGCGGACGTGTCAAAACATTTAATAGAATCACTGTTCAAGAATTTTCATTTTGGGTAATCGTAACTGCTTGGGGATACGGTGATATATTTGATTTACCACATGGAGAATTTATGATAAGTACAGTTGAGGAACTTAAAGAAAGTCTTCCTTTAGCCTATGAATTATATAAAGATACTGTTGAAAAGATTCTTACTCCCCCTGATAAGAGCTATTTAAGAGAGCTGTTTAAATAGTCTGAAGCTAAACAGTTAAGCTAGTGGCTTTAATTTTGCTGTAAAATGTCTTAGGAACTTAGATTGTTCAGTAATTTCAAAACCCTTTAATTTATCTTTATTTTCGACAAGTTTTTCTAATACTTCTGCAACATAATCAAAATGACTTTGTGTATAAGTTCTCCTTGGTGCAGCAAGTCTTACTAACTCATGAGTTGCAGCTTTATCATTCTCTCCGTTTTCCCCTGCAACGCCAAAAGCAAAGGTTCCTAATTCAGCACATCTAATTCCACCAAGCAAATATAACTCACAAACTATTGCTTGTCCTGGATATTGATGTGGTGGTATGTCAGGTAAAAATGTTTTTGCATCTATATATAAAGCATGGCCTCCAGCTGGTTGAACAATTGGCAAGCCATAGCTTAAAGCCTTCTCTCCTAAATAAGCAATTGATCTTGTTCTATACTGTAAATAATTTTCATCAGTAATTTCTTGTAGCCCTTGCGCTAAAGCGTCCAAGTCTCTACCTGCTAGGCCTCCATATGTAGGAAATCCTTCAGTTAAAATCAACATATTCTTAGCATCCTCTGCCATTTGATCATCATTAAGAGCTAAAAGACCTCCTATGTTCCCAAAACCATCTTTCTTCAAACTTATTGAACAACCATCTGCAAGACTAAAGGCTTCTTTAGCAATCTCTCTTACGTTTTTTCCTTTATAGCTTTCTTCTCTTTGTGAAACAAACCATGCATTCTCAGCAAATCTACATGCATCTAATAAAAACATCTTCTTATATTTTTTACATAGTTCTTTTACGCCTTTTAAATTTTCCATAGAAACAGGTTGTCCTCCACCTGTATTATTAGTTATCGTCATCAATACAAAGGGAACCTTTGCAGCATCTTTACCTTTTAATAGTTCTTCTAACTTCTCTAAATCAATATTGCCTTTAAATTCAGATGGATCTAATAAACTAAGCCCCTCTTCGCACAATAAGTCAACCGGTTCAGCTTCAGCAAATTCAAAATTAGCTCTTGTGGTATCAAAATGACTATTACTAGGAATAATATCTCCTTGTTTAACTGAAATAGAGGCAAGTATTCTCTCACTAGCCCTTCCTTGATGTGTTGGAATAATGTGTTTATAACCAGTTAAGTCTCTTACAACAGCTTCGAACCTTTGCCAAGATTTTGACCCTGCATAGGCCTCGTCTCCCCTCATTAATGAAGCCCACTGCTCAGATGACATTGAGCCAGTCCCCGAGTCAGTTAATAAATCAATTGTCACCTCTTGTGATTTGAGTCCGAAAACATTCCAATGTTCTCTTTCTAGATATTCCTTACGTTCCTCCGTTGTTGTAATTGGTAAAGATTCAACAGATTTAATTTTGAATGGCTCAATAATTGTTTCAAAGTCCATACAGAAATTGTAACTTATAATTTTAAAGATATCATTATGTTTATGGTTGAACTCCATGAAACTGTAAAAAATATCTACGAAAGCAACCTAGATAAATTAGAAGTTTTTGAATGTAAGGATGAATTTTCAGACACTCAAAGCTTTTGTGATCATTATGGTCACAAGATTGAGGATTCTTGCAATGCAATTTTAATAAAATCAAAAAAACCAAAGGAATTTTATACTTTATTTTGCGTATTAGGTTCAACCAGATTAGATGTTAATCACAAAGCAAAAATGGCAATGGGTTCTAAAAAGGTTAGTTTTGCTTCAAAAGAGGAAGCTGAAGAAGTTACAAAGCAAATTTATGGAGGGATTAGTCCTTTAGGCCTACCCCAAGAAATAAATATCTTTATTGATGAAAATGTATTACGTAGGGAGAAAATATTTATTGGAGCTGGGAATAGAGTGTCTAAATTTTTCCTAACACCTAATTCTTTAATTGAACTAACTCAAGGACGAGTAGAAGATTTAACTTAATCCACCTCTACACAAACTAGATGCTTGAGGTGATAACGCTTTCCCACCAATTCCTGGAAAACGACCGGCTTGTAAATAATATTTTAGAAATGTTCTTACATTTTGAAAATCGTCTTGAGTTATCTCTTGAGGTTTTGTTAAAACACTTAAAGGTCCAGGAAGATTGTTATAGAGAAAGGACTGTTGTTCACTATCTAAATTGTCTATATAGTCTGAAAGTAAAGAGATGGTTACATCATAGTCTTCAATAACAGCAATACAGTTTTCATATTCATTTACGGTTAAGGGGCTGACATCTACGTCATAGTTCTTTCTGTATTGAAAAAATAAAACAATTATTATAAAAATTAATACAGTGTAGAAAAATATTTTTAAGGGGAAAAATATTACCTTTTTAATTGGCCATAAAATGGCTTTGAATAATTTCATAAACTTAATCTAAAGCAATAACTAAACATTGGCATGCCCCGCCTGATTTCAAAAATTCTGATACATTTGCTACCACTACATTGGCACCTAGTTCTGAAATTTTATTTGCTACCTCAATTCCATCAGAAGGGAGGATTACGGTGTCATTTACAACAACTGCATTACAAGCTAATTGATTTGCATCATCTTCAGTAACTGGAATTAAATTAAAGAATTGAGAAAACTCACTTAGTGATTCATCCTTAAATGCTTTAGGGTAGAAAATTGCATCATTGTTCTCTGTTGGAAGTTTTTGAAAGCAAGTATCTAAATGATAAAATTTTTCATTAACTAACTCCACAATTACTGGAGTTAAATTAAATTCATCAGCTATATAAAGTAATGCTTCTTTATCACTTCTGATACCATATGCTCCTACTAAGTATTCTCCATATACAAAAGCGTCGCCTCTGCCTTCAAATTTATACTCAGAAGGAATCCTGCCAACATTGTAACCATTTTCTTCAAACCAATTAGCAAAAATTTCCTCCTCCCCACGTCTTTCTTCATATTTAAAGTTAGCTATCAAGACATCTTTCCCGTTTAAAATTCCTGAGTTAGCTGTAAATACGAGATCTGGGTGTTTCTCACTCGGAGGAACGACTTCTACTGTAGCTCCTGCAGCCTCAATGCTTTCTTTTAAATTATTCCATTGTTCTTTTGCGAGGTCTAAATCTACCTCAACACCAGCAACCATCCATGGGTTAATTGAATACTCAACTTTAAAATATTCTGGTGAGCTCATTAGTACTGAGTGGTTTGTCATAATTCATAGTTTACAATTTTCTCTATTAAATGTATATTTTTTATACATGAACAATTACGAATACTCTCCAATAATTGAAAGTTTTCTTAAAGGGTGTCATAGAGTTAATCAAGAGAATGTACCCGAAGTAGGTTCTAGATCATTAGAAGGCTTAAGAAATTCGGTAGAAAATTCTGACCACAACGAATGTGTTATTTTTAAAAATAAGGTAGTTGGATTTGTAATTTGTTTTCAAGATACTGAGAAAACTATTTCTTATATGGAAGAAATACAACATAAAAATTTTAAAGAAATTAGTAAACGATTGAATGATTTTCTGTATATTGATCGAATTGCTATCAATTCTGAATTTAGAAATAATAAATTAGGAAGTGAGCTTTATGCTAACGTTATTAATTTTGCTAAAAATAATTCTATAGCAAACTTAACAGCAGAGATAAATTTATTGCCTGCTGTGAACACTCCCTCATTAAACTTTCATAAGAATTTTGGATTTATTGAAATTGACACTGTTAAATATGAGGAAGATTATGAAGTATCTCTTCAAAAGAAAAGTCTCGAATAGTTAGAATATAAATATGAAATTTGAATTACCTAGGCGTCATAGGAAAAGTTTTGAAGCAATTGCTAAAAAAAAGATAGTTGAAAATCTCAATAAAGAAGAAAGTTTAGAGGTTTTTGAAAAAATAAAAAAAGAATTTGAAATTTCCCCAAGAACTTTTGGTTCTAAGTCTGGAAAGAAAGAAATGTTTCTTGAGATGTTAATTGTAATAGGTAATCAAATAGCGAATGAATATAAAGATCTTGATGTGGATATGAAACAAGGTATCCCTGAAATAAAAAAGGCTAAATCTGAATGAGAAAATTAATAATTGATGCAGATACAGGATCGGATGATGCAGTCGCATTATTAATGGCTTATAGAAATCTTTCTGAATCAGAAATTTTAGGAGTTAGTTTAGTCTCTGGTAACGTTCCATTGAACCAAGCTATATTAAATACAATTTATGTAAATGAATTATGTGAAGTTAATATACCAATCCACAAAGGTGCTTCAAAGCCACTTGAGAGGGACTATATAGAGGTACATGAATCTGAAGAAGCAAATAAGATTGCTCTAAGTTATAAAAATACATCTACATCAGCCCAGCATGTTCATGGCGTAGACGGTTTAGGGGATATAGGATTAAGACCATCTACAGAGAAAATTTCAGATGTAAGTGCTCTTGATTTTCATAAAAAAATTCTTTCTGAAGAAACTGATGTTGAAATAGTTACTCTGGGACCTTTGACTAATATCGCTAAATTAGTTTTAGATAGTCCTGAGCTATTAAAAAATATAAAACACTGCTACATCATGGGAGGTAGCTCAAATGCATTTGGAAATGTTACAAAATTTGCAGAATATAATTTTTGGGTTGATCCAGAAGCAGCAGATATTGTTCTCAATTCTGGAATTCCGATAACTGTAATTGGCTGGGATCCATCTCTTTTAGATGCAATGATTGATGAGGATAAAGTTAATGAAATTGAAAAAATAGGAACTAAATATTCAAAATTTACTAATGAAATTCAAGTTGTATTGAGAGAAATGATTAAAGATATATTTGGACATGATGGATATGACCTTCCTGATCCACTAGCTATGTCAGTATTCCTTGATGAGGAAATTATAGCTGAGGATGTGGTTGCAAATATTAGAGTAGACACAAGAGATGGCATGACTAGAGGTGGATGTGTTATTGATTTTTTTAATCTTGAGCCTGAAGCTGAAAAAGTTAGAATCGTTCAAAGATGTCACCAAGATATGTTTTATAATTTATTAAAGAAAAGTTTAAATTAATGTTGTCAGATTTATCTATTGTTCAGTTCATAGTTGTACAGGCAAGTTTTGCCTTTAGTCCTGGTTTAATTATTGCTTTGATTGTAAATGAATCTATCCAAAACTCTAGAAGAAAAGGATTTGAAGTTGCAGGAGGAGCAGCTTTAGGAGGTTTAATATTAGCTTTCATTTCTGCTTCAATTGTTACGTTTTTATACTCAGCTATCCCAATCTTTCTTCAAATAATTTATCTTTTCGGATCAGTTTTTATTCTCTATAAAGGTTTGTCGATATTAACTAGAAAAGATATTGAAACTAAAAAATCTGAAAAAGGAGCTTTCTATTCAGGTCTTAAAGTAAATTTAATAAACCCAAAAATGTGGGTTCTATATTTATCTGTAATACCTATTTTTATAACTAATTACGATGAAAATCTATTTACTTCATTAGTTTTTTTAGGAATCTTAACTGTTCTTATTAATTTTGGTGGAGATATGGCCTATGCATTGTTAAGTAGTTATTTTTTTAGCGATTCATCAGACAGGACAAAAAAAATAATAAACAGACTATGCGGTGTATCTTTGATTTGTATAGGGCTTTATTTACTTTTTAGTAGATTTTTTTGAATCTGAAGATTTTTCATCTTTAAACAACTCAGAGATTGCACCAATACTTCCCAAAGTTGCAGATAAGTCAGCTGGTAGGAATATCTTTGTTGCTTTGCCTTCAGCTACCTTTTCTAGTGACTCTAAATATTTAATTGCAATCAAATCATTAGTTGGATCACCTTCATGAATTGCGGCATAAACTTTCTCTATTGCCTCAGCCTCACCTTCAGCAACAGCTACCTTTTCATACTTTTGTGCATCAGCAATTGCTTTAAGTGCTTCTGCTTCACCTTCTGCACTTAATATCTGTGATTGCCTCTCACCTTCAGCAGTAAGAATAGCTGCTCTTTTCTCTCCCTCAGCTTCTGTAACAGCTGCTCTTCTGTCACGTTCAGCTTTCATGACTTTATTCATTGCATCTTGTACGTCTTGAGGAGGATCTATTCTTTGTATCTCTACCCTAACAACACTAGTACCCCATTTATCCGTTGCTTCATCAAGAATTAGTTTTAAAGATGTGTTTATTGTTTCTCTTGAAGTTAAAGCCGCATCCAATTCAAGATCACCGACTACATTTCTTAGGTTAGTTTGTGCAAGTTTTGTAGCAGCAGTTATAAAGTCTTCAACGTTATACACCAAACTCTTAGGATCAGTAGGTTCATAATAAATTACTGCATCAACAGTTATTGTGACATTGTCCTTGGTAATTACCTCCTGTGGGGGAACATCTATAACTGCTTCTCTCATGTCGACAATTATTAATTTTTCAATTCCAGGTATTACTATATTTAAACCAGGAGATGCCTCTCTGTTATATTTTCCAAATCTTTCAACTAATCCTCTTTCAAATGGACGTAGAATTCTGAATATTCTAAATACAACTGTAAGGATAATTGCAACAGTTAATACTGTTCTTACTAAAGTAAATATGGATTCCATATAACTATTCTATATTGAATTTGTATTTAGGTCTAATCAGATTTAACTGTCAGATTGTTCAAGTTCTTCTTTTTCTTGCTCATAGCGATTTAGAGCTAGAAGAAACATTATAAATAAAATGGTTGAAGCAACAAAGAATGTAATTGGTAATATTCTTATTTCCAGGGCATTTAGTCCATCAATCTCAGCTGGCTTAGGGCCTCTAGGTGCATACAAAATAAATAAAAAGGAATTAATCATTCCCCAGCCAAAAGTTCCAGCACCAACAACAAGAAAGGCCAGTCTTTTCCCAAGGTTTGTTGCATTTAGTAAGAAAGTTGTCCCATAAAAAGTAAGTATTGAACCAATAAATAAAAGAACCCCGGTAATAGCTAAGTTAGCTGAAAGCAGCGATCTCATTATTTCACGCATCAGGCATCATCCCTCTCAAATAATCTACAATTAATCCTATATCAGATTCAGGAAGAACAGCCCCAAATCCAGGCATTTTTCCACCACCAACACCATTAACTCCATATCCTTTACCGTTAACTGAGCCATTTATTATGAAGTCAACCATATCTTCACGAGCTTTAAATTGTATATTTGCTCTTCCAGATCTTAAAGCTGGTCCTAAGCCTCCTGATGCTATCTTCTTTGTATAGGCTGCACCTGCTGAATAGCCTGCAGTATGACACCTCGCACAGTATGCGTTAAATAGACCAACTGATCTTTTTGCTTTCTCAAGGTCTCCTTCAAATGTTCTGTCGGCGATCTCTTGATAATCTACATTCCATAAACTGTTTTCTAGTGCTGCTTCTAGGAAAACTAATCCATCACTAGCCTCTTTAAGAAACTTCTCTTTACCTTCAACCAATATTCCAAGATTTATTTCATCTGATTGAAGTGCTGATAGATATGCCTTCGCAATGCTTAAGTCTTTCCTTCCTGGTATAGATTCCTCTTCCTCAGGGTTTAAGTTCAAAGCCTGTGTTCCTAAACTCTCTGCTATAGAAGCACTATAAGTGGATAGCTCTATCTCGGCTGAATCAAACAAGCCATCCTCATCAGAATCAATTCCTGTTTCTTTATCTATCAATCCTGAAACGACTAAAACAGCTTCTTGTACTATCGGTAGTTTTGAAGGTGCATCGTTAATATCTTGAATTAATTGATTCTGTTTAATTATTTCGCTTTCTACTTGTAAAGTTGAGTTTTCTATTCTCAAAATTGCTGAATTAACATTTATCTCTATGTTTTGTAATTCTTCCTGTTGTGATATTTGAAAATATCTAAGATATTCAAGCAAATCACTTAACTGTCCATCATTCATAGGACCGCCGCCCTCAAGGCCCCATGCTGGCATAGGTGAGTTTGCCCTTCCGTAAACTAACCAATACCTAATTTCTTCATCGTCATATCGATAAAAAACATTATTAATAGCAGGAGCTGCCCATACAACACTTACTCCACTTCTTTTCTCCACATAAGGAGCAGCGCCACCACCCCCGTCTACACCGTGGCAATTGCCGCACCCAAACTCTTCATAAAGGTGTTCTCCTCTTTCTATAGAAACTTCATCAAAATATTCAACAAACTCTTCTTGCCTGTTTTGCTCACCTAAATAATAAAGTGGAATCATTACAGTCAATAAAGAAGCTAGAAGCACTGCTATCGATAAGGTTTTATCCATGTGTTTTGTTTCAAGCTCATCATCTGACTTATATGGCTCTAAGTTTGGTGCTACATCTTTGGTTTTCCCCGATCCTCTAAACCCAACTGCAGCAAAGAAAGCAAGGGCTCCAATTATTGAGAGTGAAATTAAAGTAACAAATATAGAACTATTCATCTTTACTCATCGGTTGGTGCTAAAGCTATGCAAGAAAGGCCTTGCGGATATTTTACAGATAGTCCAGAAGCTCTAGGTGATTCAATTATTGTTCCTGTATCAATTATGAATTTTCCAGCTGCATTAACGCTGACTATAAATCTATCAAGGTTTCGTGGAGCTGGACCAGCATAATACTCACCAACCATATTATATTTCGAACCATGACAAGGACATTCAAAACCTTGTGAAGAGTTGCACCAAGGGACTCTACAACCTAAGTGAACACATCTTTGATATAAAGCCACTAACCCATCTGCAATAGTTCCACCATCTGAAAACTGTGAACCCGTTGCTTTAGATGTGTCAAAAGGCAACACATAAGCTCTTGCTTCAGGTATAAAAGCAGGAATAATTGATCCATCAGCTTGGAATATTTGTTTTTTTAAATCTTCAACTTTTCCTGCATCAACTTTAGAACCAAAACCACCCGAAACTTTTGGCCAGAAAAATCCAAGCCAAGAGATTGCTTGTATACCAGCAAATGCACCAAAAGATATTCTAAGAGCTTTAGTTAAAAACTGTCTTCTCGTTATACCTGCTTCTTCTTCTGAAATTTCCTCATAAATTACTTTTTCTTCGATCTTAATTGAGCCATCTGTTTCTTCTGATTTTTCTTCATCTGCATCTTTATCATCTATATTTTCCTCTTCTGTTAAAGAGGGTTCATCAGGGGCTAAGAAGCTAGTCTTTGATTTATCAACCTTTAAAGCTTTCTTGTCTACATTTTTTCGCCAATTTATAGTTTTTGGTGCTCTTCCAGAGATAATAGCAACCATACCTAAAACACCTAATACTCCTACTACACCAATTGCGATAAATGAAATCTCTACCAAGCCCATTAGTGACCGTCTCCTAAAAAGTTAACCCAGTCCAGTAAGTCATCAAACCAAATTCCATCAATCCAAGGATATGTCCAGTTCCAACCAGGTCCTCTAAAGAGTACGCCAATAACTGTTAAGGTGGCTGCACCAGAAAGGAAGAAAGTAAACATCATAATTGCATACTTTCTTTTTGAGGGATTGTTTTCAGGATTCCTATCAACATAAGGAATTGCCATAAACCCAATCATTCCAACTACAAGTGGAATCATAACACCAGCAATTTGGGGGTCCCAATAAGACAAAGCCTCTTGCAATCCTAGAAAATACCATGGAGCTTTAGCTGGGTTGGGTGTAATGTTTGGATTTGCTTCTTCAAGAAGAGGGGCTTGTAATATTGCACTTATAAAAATTAAAAAGGCTGTCATAGCCATTACGGCAATAAATTCTGGGAGCATTAAATGAGGCCAAGTATTTACTTTATCTACAGGAGCTGATACAGATTTCTGAATAGGTTTAGCTTTAACAACAGTTAAAAGTCTTTGAGTCACTTTGACTTCAGGTGCAAATTCAACCTCCTCTGGAGCTTCTTCTTTTACTTCAGCTGCTGGAGCTTCTTCTTTTACTTCAGCTGCTGGAGCTTCTTCTTTTACTTCAGCTGCTGCAGATTCCCCTTTCATTTCTGCTAAAGCTTGCTCTACAGAAATACCTAAAGCCTTTGCTCTTGCTTCAGCTGACCTTAAAAGTAAATGTTCTGGGATATCTACCATTAGAGTGGTCCCGAAATGCCGCCATCTTTTCTAACCCTCCAAAAATGAATTGCCATAAATATAACAATTATGAATGGGAAAAATAATACATGGAGAACATAAAATCTCAATAAAGTAGCTGATGTAGCTTCTAAGCCAGCAAATAAAGCGAACTTAATTTGGGCGCCAAAAACTGGCGTGTAGCCTGCCATATTTCCACCCACCGTTACTGCCCAAATAGCTAACTGATCCCAAGGTAAGAGGTAACCAGTAAATGACAAAAACAATGTAAGGAATAAAAGAATAACACCAATTACCCAATTAAATTCTCTAGGTGCTTTATATGCTCCATGATAAAAAACTCTAGACATATGAAGAAACACAACTAATACCATTAAGTGTGCTCCCCATCTATGCATATTCCTTACCAATGAACCAAAAGCGATACTGGTCTGTAGAGCTTCCATGTCAATATAGGCCAACTCGCCTGTTGGTCTGAAATAAAACATTAACCATATACCAGTAATTGTTAAAACAATAAATAAAAAGAAGCTAAGTCCACCTAAGCATAAGGTATACGAAAGTCTGATTCCATGCCTCTTTACTTTTACAGGGTGTAAGTGATATAGAACATTATTCATTACAACATAAGCTCTATTTCTAGGACTATCAGAATATCCTTTTCTAAATGGTGAGCCTGGTCTAAATATACTTGACCAAAATTGACTACCTTTTAGTGAGTCTCCTAAACCTACTGCTGTATCTTTTATTCTTTCTCTAAAAGTAAGTTTTTGCATTATTTAATTCTATAGCCTTCCATATATATAGCCGTGCCTATCGTCTCTTGCTCCAGAGTCTTCTTCCCATGGAGCTGTATAGAGACCATTCTCAATTGCTTGGTCTGCTAGCGACCCTGCAAATTTGCCTAAAGTGATTACTCCTGTTGGGCACCTGTCAACACAAAGAGCACAACGTGTACATGCGTCTTCATCAACAACAAAAAAACCTACTGCTCCTTCGCTCTCTTCTGGAGACTCAACATTTACTGAATCCTCTATTGCTTCATTAGATAAATAATGAATACATTTCCATGGACAAATATCTACACAGCCTTCACATAGAATGCACTCTGCTTCATCAATGTGTAAAAATTGTTTAGGTTTAACTCTTGAGGAAATTTTCTCAGCCTCAACCATTGCAAGGTTATACTTCTCTTCAAATTCTGGCATTTCAATTAAAACTTCTGACTTAGCCATCTTGGTCTACCTTTACAACTTTCTTTCCGTAGTCTGATATTCTTGTTTTTCCTCTTTCTTTTGCATTGTTTAAATCTTGTATTAAATAACCACCAATAATGACAGTTACCAATGCTCCTTGAGAAATTCCTAACTGAATTATATCTTTTAAAGCACCAAGACTAAGTGAGATTTCATTGCCTAAAAATAATATTGGAGGAAATTTTATAAACTCTCTCTGATTCGTCCATTCTAATGGACCCTGTGATAGGTTTAGCCATTCTGATGGAAGGACGCCAAATATTAAAGTTAACTGAATCCAGCTTAATAGAGCAAGGTAGGCTGCTCTTGTCCAGGTTAGTGGTGTATCTTGCCATGCTAACATTGCCATACCAAGCAAAAATAATTGACCAGCACCAAAAGCAACAAGTTGACCAAAAGTTTGCATCAACCATCCTCTAGGCATCCAATTAAAATAATCAATAACTTCACCTTTAGGAAAGCCTGCAAAATGGGCAATTATTACACCTATGGTTATGCCTCCGATGCCCATAACAATAAGACTCGGGCCAATTTTATACCTATGCTTAAAAACAAAATTTATCAAGTTATCCTCAAAACCTTATATCTATATTTTATCGTGAATACATTAAATATTATAAATTCTATCAGATAACTTTTAATAAAATTTTGCATATTTTGAGAATGTATTTTTTTTGAACAACACTAAAGTCAAGTTGTTAATTACTATATATAAAGAGATATGAAAATAAAATTAATACCAAAAAACGAACAAGAACTTTCTAAGTTTTTCGTTTTATTTACCCCCTTATTGATTCTTTTAGCTGTAACAATAAGTTTATTAAAGGATTTTTATTTTCTTTTTTCTGGAGCTTTGCCTCACACTCGAATTTTCAATTATGGAGTCCTGGAGAAAATATCAAACCAAACTTCATATAATTTACTACTTGTTTTCATTTGTATTTTTGCAACTGTCTATTTGTTGTCAAAATCAATAGGAAGAAGGCTGATATTATTTCCACTCTTTTTCTTGACATGTTTGGGGATAGTTGGTTTTGAATCTATAGAAATTATCTTAGGATTGATATTCCCAAATGATATGTTTTCTTTTGGAAACACAACATACTTATTAATATTCAAACTGCTTTTGATGGTGGCTCTTCTAGGTTTAATTTTCCTAAACCTTCTAGCAAAAAAAGAAGCTTCATTATTTATCAGTAGCCAGTTTTTAATTGGAGCTATGGTATTTTATTGTCTTTCCCTTTTTGTTTATAGAAGTGACTATCAAGTAATTTCAGATAACTTTTTTATTAACTCTTTGTATGTCTCTTCCCATATATATGTAGGGTTTTCTTTTGTGTTTTTATCAATTTTATTTTTCTTAATGACAAAAGGTATAAATGCTACCTTATATAACAAAACCTTAAGCTCTATTACTTTTTGGGGATATTTGTTTTTACTACCCTGGACAAACTATAAATTTCATTACGGATCAGTGTTACCAAATTGGATTGAAAATGTATCTATATATCTCTCTCTAGGTTTAGCAATCCCCGCGCTATCTTTGTTAGTTAATTACCTTAAAACTGTATCTACAAGAGATACAGAGAACCAGGTTATCTATGAACTAATAAACATTTCTTTTGTAGTCTTCTTTATTACTAATATATTTCAAATAGTAAGTTCTCTTTCTAACTTAATCCCATTAGTAAGCGTTACAAGTTTTGAGAATGCTATTAGATATGGCTATATCTATAGTCTTGTGTTGATTGTTGTTCCTTTTGTCTACTATCTAATCCCAAGAATATTTGGAAGAGAAATTGTTCAAACAAAAATGGAATCTGCAAATAGTTTCTTGTTAAAATCAGTTATTCTTCTATCTCTTTTAGTCAACGGAATAATCGGAATAAATTCTGGTTACTCATGGAACGCTGGAGCAAATGCAGGAAACCCAACTATATACGGTGAAGGTTTCTTAATAACATGGTCTTTAGTAGGAACTCCATACACAATAAACTTATTTCTTTCTTTGTTACTTCTTGTTGGAGTTTTCTTATTTTTCTTAACAACAATTAGAGCAATTTCTAGTGGTCCAATAACTGAAATTGAATCCGTAGAGCTTATTGAGGAGCAGGTAGATGAGTGA
>LULZ01000012.1_pt1 | contig 32451 bp, 46 predicted proteins | sample 729721 | NCBI WGS metagenome assembly LULZ01 (sample SAMN03860276, study PRJNA289734) | marine metagenome | biome: seawater column; feature: ocean; material: water; isolation source: Red Sea water column Station 91 - depth 100m | place: Saudi Arabia: Red Sea | collected 2011-10-15 | depth 100 m
GTTATTGCCTTTGGTACACTGTTTAATGATATTCACATTCGCCATAAAGATGCTTCTGGAACTGGTGTAAGTGATATGAAGGTTGCTCTTGCTTATGGACCTGTCCAAAAGTTTTTGGCAAGATTGGAACAGCAACCAAATTTGAATAAGGCAACAACAATGTCGTTGCCTAGAATGTCATTTGAGATGAATAATGTTACTTATGATCCTACAAGAAAAGCGGGGATAACTCAAACATATAAGGCATCTGATGGAACTAATTTAAGAAAGGTTTATATGCCAGTTCCTTATAATGTGGGATTTGAACTTAATGTTATGACTAAGTTGAATGACGATGCATTACAGATAGTAGAACAGATACTTCCTTATTTTCAACCATCATTTAATTTAACTGTAGATTTGGTTAGTGCTATTGGAGAGAAAAGAGATATTAGTGTTGTTTTAGATAGTATTTCTTTTGAGGATGATTATGAAGGGGATTATGCTACAAGAAGAGCATTAATTTATACTCTTAATTTTACTGCTAAGACATATCTATTTGGTCCTGTTGCTGAGAGTCCAGAAGGTCTTATTAAGAAAGTTCAGGTTGATTATGCAACTTTACTTGATAAGGGTACTTCAAGACGTGAATTAAGATATACTGCAACACCTAAAGCACAGAAGGATTATGATTCTGATGCAACTGCTAATTTGACTGCAGAGATGAGTAAAACTCAAACTAATTTCAATGTTGTTAATAGTGCTTTATTTACAATTAATGATCGAGTAATTATTGATTCTGAGATAATGAGAATTAATCAAATAGTTGATGGAACAACTGTTGGGGTTGATAGGGCTATAGATAGAACAATTGCAGATCTTCATAATACTGGAACTATTATTAATAAGTTAACTACTGCTGATGATGTATTAGTTGATCCAGACGATAGTTTCGGATTTAATGAAACTAGTTCATATTTTGCAGATTCTAAAGAATATAGTCCAACAAGACAATCTGATATTTAATGAAAACCATGACTTATAATGCAATAGATCAAGCTTTGAATATAGAAAGTAGTATTGTTGAAGTAGATAAGACTTCAGAAATTGAGGTTTCAAAGCAGACTGAACATATTGAAAAGGACTATGAATATACTCGTGCAAATTTATATTCATTAGTTGAAAAGGGTCAAGAGGCACTTAATGGTATTTTAGAGGTAGCAGGTGAGGGGGGAAGTGCTAGAGCATATGAAGTTGCCGGACAGATTATAAAATCAGTTGCAGATACAACTGATAAGTTAATGGATCTTCAAAAGAAAGTAAAAGAGATTGATGAAGATAATCCTAAAAAGCAGAATACAGTTACTAATAATGCATTATTTGTTGGATCTACATCAGATCTTTCTAAGATGCTTAAGGACGGTTTTCTAAATAATAATGATAAGAAGTCCTAATATCGATGAAATTAAATCTTCCACTTAATGTAGAGATTCCATCAAATCAGACAGATTTTAAACTTGGATTAATGTTTAGAGAAAGTCTGGAGTATGATAGTGGGATGCTTTTTGTTTTTGATGATGTTGGTGAAAAATCCTTTCACATGAAAAATACTCGTATTCCTCTTGATGTTGCATTCATTACTGAAGATGGTATTATTGATAGTATTAAGGAACTTAATCCATTTACACTCCTCCCAGTATCTTCTGATGGGGAAGTTCTTTATGGATTAGAAGTAAATAGAGGATGGTTTGCTGAACATAATGTTAAAGTAGGTGATCAGGTTTTTGAACTTGAAGAAAGTGTAGAAAAGAGACAGCAACTTAGACAAAGGCAGATAGAAAAGGTTAAAAAATTTAAGGCTGGTAGTTCAGGTGCAGTTGATGCTGCAAGAAAGAAAAAAATTGAAAAGGATAGAATAAGAAGAGAAGTAGAAAGAGAAGTTGCTAGTCAGAAAGAGTCAATAGAGATTGAACATTCTGATGGAACAAAATTTATGGAAATTACTGATATAATTGGTCCTGCTCATATGGCAACAGTTGTTGATAGAAAAGGTATTTGGAAAGGAACTCAACAAATAACTGAAAAAGTAGATTGGAGAAAAGATTTGGGTATTGAGGGATAATATCTTATGTCTGATAATGTATATCTTGGTAATCCCAATTTAAAAAAAGCAAATACACCGATAGAATTCACGGAAGATAATATTCGTGAATTTTTAAAGTGTAAAGATGATCCAGTATATTTTGCTGAACATTATATTAAGATTGTAACCTTGGATCATGGATTACAACCTTTTAGAATGTATGATTTTCAAGAGAAATTAATTAATAGATTTCACGAAAATCGTTTCAATATATGTAAGATGCCACGTCAGACTGGTAAATCTACGACTTGTGTGGCATACTTATTACATTACGCTGTTTTTAATGATAATGTCAACATTGCTATTTTGGCGAACAAAGCGTCCACGGCTAGAGATCTTCTTGGCAGATTGCAACTTGCATATGAAAATTTACCTACTTGGATGCAACAGGGTATAATATCCTGGAATAAAGGATCACTGGAGTTAGAAAATGGATCAAAGATATCGGCAAACTCTACTTCTTCATCTGCTGTCCGAGGCGGATCCTATAATGTCATCTTTCTTGACGAGTTCGCGTTCATCCCAAATCACATTGCTGATGACTTCTTTGCCTCTGTTTATCCTACTATTACGTCTGGACAAAGTACTAAGGTAATTATTGTTTCTACCCCTAGGGGTATGAATCATTTTTATCGAATGTGGCATGATTCGGAAAAAGGTAAAAGTGATTATATACCAACTGATGTTCATTGGTCTGAAGTTCCTGGAAGGGATGAGGCATGGAGAGAACAAACTATTGCAAATACTTCTGAACAACAGTTCAAGATTGAGTTTGAATGTGAATTTTTAGGATCTGTTAATACTCTTATCAATCCAGCAAAACTTAAAAATCTTGTATATGAAGATCCAATTAAAAGAAATTCTGGTCTTGATATTTACGAAGAACCTATAAAAGATCACAATTACTTAATAACTGTGGATGTTGCTAGAGGATTGGGTAATGATTATTCAGCCTTTATTGTTTTTGATATAACAGAGTTTCCATATAAAGTAGTTGCAAAATATAGGAATAATGAAATTAAACCAATGTTATTCCCAAATATTATTAATGATGTTGCTACTGGATATAACAAAGCATTTTTATTAGTAGAAGTTAATGATATTGGTGACCAAGTAGCATCTATATTAAATTATGATTTGGAATATGATAATCTTTTAATGGCTTCAATGCGTGGGAGAAATGGTCAAGTTGTTGGATCTGGATTTAGTGGTAAAAAATCACAACTTGGCGTTAGGACTACTTCTGCAGTTAAAAAATTAGGATGTTCTAATTTAAAAACTATTTTAGAAGATGACAAGTTACTAGTGTGTGATTATGATGTTATTTCAGAATTAACTACTTTTGCTCAAAAGCATAATTCATTTGAGGCAGAAGAGGGATGTAATGACGACCTTGCAATGTGTTTAGTTCTTTTTGCATGGTTAGTTGCACAAGATTATTTTAAAGAAATGACAGATAATGATATTCGTAAGAGAATATATGAAGAGCAAAAAAATCAAATAGAACAGGATATGGCACCATTTGGATTTATTCAAGATGGATTTAATGATATGGAAAGTTTTGTAGATAATGATGGAGATCGATGGCATACGGATGAATATGGAGATAGATCTTATATGTGGGATTATATGTAAGTGGATTTAGATTTAGATGATCAGATTAATTTAGAGCATATATTATTCACAGATAGAAAGTGTAGAGTCTGTGGAGAAGTTAAAGATTTAATAGATGGGTTTTATTTAACTCGTAAGGATAGAGGATCTGTTCCATCATCATATTCATATGAATGTAAGGTTTGTACTATAAGAAGAATTGTTGAAAGTAGAAAGAAAAATAGAATTTTTTCAGATTGGTCATATCCTGATTGGTAACTGTTCATGCAGTGTTTCCCCAATGAAAATACCCCTTTGAATAAATAATTTCAGAAATATCCTGAGACTCGGAGAGTAAAAAGATGCCCGTTAATTTAGCATCTCCTGGAATTATAGTAAAGGAAGTTGACTTAACAATTGGTCGTGTAGATACAGCAACTAATAAAAATGCTGCTATTGTTGGTCCATTTCAAAGGGGACCAGTTAATCAACCCGTTCTTGTTGAAAACGAACAAGATTTACTAGATAATTTTGGAGAACCTTCGGCTACCAATGATCAGTTCGAAACTTGGATGGTAGCATCTTCATATCTCTCTTACGGTGGTCAATTAAGTGTTGTAAGAGCTGGTGACGAAAGTTTATGTAATGCCAAAGTTGGTTCTGCAACTAGTATTACAATTAATAGTCTTGAAGACTATACCAATAATGGTTATGATGAGAATACAATTACCAACATAACTGTTGCAGCAAGAGATCCAGGGTCTTGGGGAAATGGTGTTAAGGTTGCAATTGTTGATTCAGGATCAGACCAAATACTTACAGTAGGTACAGCACATACTGCTAAGGTTGGTTATGGTGTAACGATGGATGCTAGTGGTGTTAGAATTGGTGCAGGTGGTACTGATGCTCTTGACGGTTTCTTCAAAGGAATTGTTACTGAAAATGATATTTCAGGTCAAATTAGTGTTAAATTAACCCATCACGTAACTGCAGCTGGTATACAATCAGCAGTAGAATATCAACCAAGTGGAACTTATGCATTCCCAGGAACGGGAACACTTTCACTTCATCAAGTTGGTGGTGGTGTAGGTAAAATTGGTGCTGAATCAGTCAGTGCACAAAAAGATTGGTATAATGAGCAAACTATTGGACTAACCAATTCAACTTTAAGTTGGAGTGCTTTTGGTGATCGTCCTGGAACTTCACAATATGCTGATGCAAGAAGTTCAAGATTTGATGAAGTTCATGTAATGGTTATTGATGATGAAGGAACAGTTACTGGTAATGCAGGAACAATTCTTGAGAAGCATCTAAATCTTTCTAAGGCAAAGGATGGTGAATTCTCTGCAGGATCTTCTTCTAACTGGAGAAAATTCATTGCAAACAATTCAAGACAAATTTTTGCTGGTGGATCTCCATCTGGAATAACAACAACTAATATTGTTGCTGGAACTGGTTCAACTACCTTCTTTAATTCACATGCATCTGATAATGGTTGGGACCAAAATGCTCAAGGAATTAGCTTTGCTGGTATTGGAGCAACAACTCTTACTTTAGCAGGTGGTCAAAACTATGACTCTGGTAGCGATGTTAATGCTGCTGGTGCTTTAGATGTTCCACTATCTGGAAGAGTTGCTGGATATGAACTCTTTGAAAATACAGAAGAGTTTGATGTTGATTTCATACTTATGGGATCTGGTGGAATGTCCAAAGAGGACACCCAAGCACTTGCATCAGAAATTATTTCTGTTGCAGAAATAAGACAAGATTCCATAGCATTTGTTTCTCCAAACAGAGGATCACTTATAGTTGACACTGTTGGATCTGCTGCTGTAAGTCCAAGTGCAACTATCACAGAGAATTTAAAGTCTTTCTACTCACCTATTCCATCATCTTCTTATGCAGTCTTTGATAGTGGATACAAATACATGTATGATAGGTTTGCAGATACTTTCCGTTATGTTCCATTAAACGGTGATATAGCAGGTTGCTGTGCTAGGAATGACATTAATAACTACCCTTGGTTCTCACCAGCAGGAACTTCAAGAGGTGCAATTCTTAATGCAGTAAAATTAGCATATAATCCATCTCAGACTCAAAGAGATAAGTTGTATGCTGATAGGATTAACCCAGTTATCTTCTCACCAGGATCAGGAATTATTCTATTCGGTGATAAGACTGGATATGGAAAAGCATCTGCCTTTGATCGTATTAATGTTCGTAGATTGTTTATCTACCTTGAAGATGCTATTTCTGCTGCTGCAAGAGATCAGCTATTTGAATTCAACGATGAAATCACAAGAACAAACTTTGTGAATATTGTTGAACCATTCCTTCGTGATGTTCAATCCAAGAGAGGCATCACTGACTTCAGAGTTGTTTGTGACGAAACAAATAACACTGCTGCAGTTATAGATAATAATGAGTTTGTTGCAGATGTCTTTATTAAACCAAATCGTTCTATCAACTTCATCGGTCTAACCTTTGTTGCTACTAGAACTGGTGTTTCATTCGATGAAGTAATCGGTACCGTTTAATCCATTCAGAGGAATAAAAAACTATGGCGACCCAATTCAATAACCCTCCACTAAGAACGATCACTGGGTTCAAAAGTAAGTTGGCGGGTGGCGGCACTAGACCGAATCTGTTTGAAGTGGAATTAGCATTTCCAAATTCATTAAGTATTGATAATGATGTAAAAGAGAAGTCTAGGTTCCTTGTTAAGGCAGCTGCACTTCCTGCATCTAATATCACACCAGTTGAAGTCAACTTCAGAGGAAGAATCTTAAAGATTGCTGGAGAAAGAACTTTCGATACTTGGACAATTACTGTTATTAATGATCTTGATTTCTCAATTCGTTCTGCTTTTGAAAAGTGGATGAATTTGATTAATAAAATGGATGATAATACAGGTGCAGTAGATCCATTAGAGTATCAACCAGATGCTTTTGTTCATCAGTTAGATCGTGATGGATCAGTTCTTAGAACTTACAAGTTCCATGATGTTTTCCCAACTAATATTAGTCAAATTGATCTTTCATACGAAACTACAGATACTATTGAAGAGTTTACTGTAGAAATGCAGGTTCAGTGGTGGGAAGCTCTTAGGGGTGTTGGTGCTAATGCTGGTGGAGAGGACATCGGCTAAAACACTAAATAGTGCTATAATAGTAGGAAAAAGATTATACTATGCCTAAGCTTTTTGGATTCTCTATTGATGATTCTGATAAGAAACCAGATTCAATAATATCACCCGTCCCCAAAAATAATGAGGATGGGTCTGATTATTTTGTGCAATCTGGATTCTACGGATCTTATGTTGATATTGAGGGAAGATTTAGAACTGAATATGATTTAATTAGAAGATATCGAGAAATGGCATTGCATCCAGAAGCAGATGCTGCTGTTGAAGATGTTGTTAATGAAGCAATTGTTAGTGATCTTTATGATTCTCCAGTAGAAATAGAATTATCCAATGTAAATGCTAGTGACGGTATAAAGAAAAAGATTAGACAAGAATTTAAACATATTAAAGAAATGATGGACTTTGATAAAAAGTCTCATGAAATTTTTAGGAATTGGTATGTTGATGGTAGATTATTTTATTTAAAGGTTATTGATGTTAAAAAACCACAAGATGGTATTCAGGAGATCAGATATGTTGATCCCATGAAGATGAAATTTATTCGTCAGGAGAAAAAAGATAAGAATAATAGAAATAATAATGTTAATATGTCAAATGCATTTGAGGCAGATCCTAAGAAAGATATTTACCCAGAGATAGAAGAATATTACATTTATACACCAAAACCAAATCACCCAATGGGATCATATAATCCCAGTGGTAATAATTCAAAATCTTCAATTAAGATTGCAAAAGATTCTGTTACTTATGTAACATCTGGTTTATTTGATAGAAATAAAGGAACTTGTTTATCATATCTTCATAAAGCAATTAAGGCACTTAATCAATTAAGAATGATTGAAGATAGTCTTGTAATTTATAGATTATCTCGTGCTCCAGAGAGAAGAATTTTCTATATTGATGTAGGAAATTTACCTAAAGTTAAGGCAGAACAATATCTTCGTGATGTTATGATGCGTTATCGTAACAAGTTAGTATATGATGCTAACACTGGTGAAGTTAGAGATGATAGAAAGTTCATGTCCATGATGGAAGATTTCTGGCTTCCTAGAAGAGAAGGTGGTAGAGGAACAGAAATTACTACACTTCCTGGTGGACAGAATCTTGGAGAACTCTCTGATATTGAATATTTCCAGAAGAAATTATATAGAGCATTAGGTGTTCCTGAATCTAGAATCGCGAATGATGGTGGTTTTAATTTAGGAAGATCATCTGAGATACTAAGAGACGAATTAAAATTCGCAAAATTTGTAGGTCGTTTAAGAAAGAGATTTGCAAATATGTTCTCTGATATGCTGAGAACTCAACTTATTCTTAAAAATATAATTGCTCCAGAAGATTGGGATCAAATTAATGATCATATTCAATATGATTTTGTATATGATAATCAATTCTCAGAACTTAAGGAATCAGAATTGTTGAATGAAAGATTAGGAACTCTTGCAACAATAGAACCTTATATTGGTAGATTTTATTCACAAGATTGGGTCCGTAGAAAAGTTCTTCGTCAATCTGATACAGAAATGGAAGAATTGGATAAGCAGATTGAAAAGGAAATTGCAGATGGAACTATTCCAGATCCTAATGCTATAGATCCAATTACTGGAGAGCCATTAGCAGCAGGAGGTGAGATGGATGCACCTAATGCAATTACCAATGGAGAGTTTGCTCAGGATACCAAGTTAGCTGAGATATAAATAAAATATAATAACTTATATAAATTTCATGGAAAGTATTGTCGATTTGATTGCCACTGATGGAACTCAAGCAAAAGTTTCTGATGATTTGAAGGATTTGCTTTACACTAAAGCTGCTTCAAAGATTGAAAGTCTTCGTGGTGGGGTTGCAAATACTATATTCAATCCATCTGAAGGTGAACCCGAATCCCAAGTAGAACCTGATCAATCAGACGGAGAAGAGTAACAATGTCGAGACTTTTACTTAAAGGTGCGGAAGCAGCTTTACCAACATCAACTGGTACGGGAACAAGTATTTCTCAAGCAAGAGTAGTTCGTGTTGCTAATACTGCTACAAATGCCGATCATTTAGTTACTATTCAGGATACTGCAGGTGGAACAACTTTAGGTAGTTTCACAGTTGTCAGATCGACTACTGAAATATTTGAAAAAGAACCAACTGATATAGTATGGGCAGCTAATGCTGCTGTGCTGGCATCTCCCGTAGGATTTACCAATTAGAAAAATGAAATTAATTACAGAAGAAGTATCTAAGGTTAAATTTGTCACTGAAGGAAAAGGTGCCAATAAAAAAATGTTCATTGAAGGAGTTTTTCTTCAAGGAGATATTCAAAACCGTAATGGTAGAATGTATCCTGTAAATACTCTTGCCCGTGAAGTTGGTCGTTATAACGAATCTTTTATACGAAAAGGTCGTGCTCTTGGAGAATTGGGACATCCCGATGGTCCAACTGTAAACCTTGATAGAGTATCACATAAGATTACAAGTCTTCGTCAGGAAGGAAATAATTTCATTGGAAAGGCACAAATTCTTTCAACACCAATGGGTAAGATTGCTTCATCTTTAATTGATGAGGGAGTTACTCTTGGTGTTTCTTCTCGTGGTGTTGGATCATTACGTCCTACTAATGAAGGTTATAAAGTTGTAGGTGAAGATTTTCAGTTAGCAACTGCTGCTGATATTGTTGCGGACCCTTCTGCTCCAGATGCATTTGTAAATGGAATAATGGAAGGAAAAGAGTGGGTTTGGGAAGGTGGTCATCTTCGCGAACAACTTGCAACACAAACTAAGAAGCGTATCAATACGTTAGTTGACCAAAGAGCTTTAGAGGAACATAAGTTGGGCTTGTTCAACAATTTCCTTTCAAATCTGTAAGTTCTATAAATAAATACAGATTTAATTACAAAATCTATACACTGTCCGTTGGTAGCAAATTACAAAAAATGGAAACTCAAATCGAAAACGTAGTAACCAAAGGGGCTAAGCCTGCTGAACCAATGCAGAAGTTATCCACAGGTGGAACTCCTGCTACTTGGGAAGATCTGGGTGGTCCTACTCCTGAAAACTACAAGACTGATGATGATTCTGCAAAACTTAAGACCCCTGGTGGTAGTCTTAAGCAAGTAAAGGATGTCGTCAATAAGGGTGCTAAAGCAGGAGATTCTGCTCCCAAAGGAGTAAAAGAAGAAGAAGAAAAGCCTGCTGAAGAAGTAGTCGCTGAAGAACCTACAAAAGAAGGTGAAGAAGTGGTTGCTGAAGAACCCGTAAAAGAGGGTGAAGAAGTAGTTGCTGAAGAAGAAACTTCTGAGGAAGAAGTTGTCGCTGAAGATGCAGTTGAAGAGAAGATTGATGTTGAAGAAGACATTAATGCTCTTATTGCTGGCGAAGAACTTTCCGAAGAGTTCCAAGAAAAAGCACGGACAATCTTTGAGGCTGCAATTAAGTCAAAAGTATCCGAGATCAAAGAACAAGTTGAATCTCAGTATAAGGACCAACTCACCGAAGAAGTCGAAACTGTTAAGAAAAATCTTACAGAAAGAGTTGATTCTTATCTAGAGTATGTTGCTCAAGAGTGGTTAGATGAAAATAAAATCGCTATCGAGCACGGTCTCAAAACAGAAATGACTGAATCATTCTTAAATGGAATGAAGGGTCTATTTGAAGAACATTATGTAACTATACCTGACGAAAAATATGATGTCATCGAGAGCATGGTAGATAAACTTGATGAAATGGAAGGAAAACTCAACGAGCAAATCGAAAAGAATGTTGCTCTAAACCGTAAACTAGCTGAGTCCACTGCTGATGGAATTTTTGCTGAAGTCACTGAGGGTCTTGCCGATACTCAGAGAGACAAGCTCGCTGGTCTTGCTGAAAATGTTGAGTTTGAAAGTGAAGCAGACTATCGTGAGAAGCTAGTAACTCTAAGGGATTCATACTTCCCTGAGAATGCTGGAGCTCAAAGAGACAAGTCAGAGAATCTATCCGAAGAAACATCTCAACCAACAATGCAGGAAGTTTCCGGTGTTATGGAAAGATATCTTCAAACTCTGAATAGAGTTTCTAAAAAGTGATTTTTAAATTATAAGTCAAACTAAACATTTTTAAGAGGTAAATTTCAAATGTTAGCCCCCATTAATCAGGAGGCTCTACAGGAGAAGTGGGCACCAATCCTAGACCATGATGGTCTTGGCGAGATTAAAGACAATCATCGTCGTATGGTAACCGCAGTTCTTCTGGAGAACCAAGAAAACGCAATTAAGGAAGAACGTGAGTTTCTTTCTGAGCAACCAACGAACTCAACAGGTTCATCTGGTGCTACTGCTGGTTTTAGTGCTAGTGCAGCACAAGGTGGTCCAACCGCAGGTTTCGACCCAGTTCTAATCAGCCTTATTCGCCGTTCTATGCCTAACTTGGTCGCTTATGACCTAGCAGGTGTTCAGCCAATGAACGGTCCTACTGGACTCATCTTCGCGATGCGTTCACGCTACACAAGTAATTCCGGCACAGAAGCACTGTTCAACGAAGCAGATACTTCCTTCTCCGCTGGTGACGCTAACTTTACTGATCCTGAGATCGGTTCCGGTTACTCTTCTAACGAAGGTGCATCAACTGGTAAACTGGTTGGTTTCGGTACTATCACTCAGCGCGGTGACAACCCTGGCGTTCTTAACCCAGAGGGTTCACAGACTAAGGAACAGTATACAGTTGGTCGTGGTAGAGATACGGAAGACGCTGAAGCACTTGGTACTACTAACCAAGTATTCAACGAGATGGCATTCTCGATCGAGAAGGTCACCGTTACAGCGAAATCCCGTGCTCTGAAAGCCGAGTATTCACTAGAACTCGCTCAAGACCTTAAGGCAATTCATGGTCTGAATGCTGAAGCGGAATTGGCAAACATTCTCTCCACAGAGATCCTTGCTGAAATCAACCGCGAAGTTATCAGAACCATCTATAAGGTTGCTGAGTCTGGTGCACAATCAAACGTCGCTACCGCTGGTGCATTCGACCTCGATACCGACTCCAACGGCAGATGGTCAGTTGAGAAGTTCAAGGGATTGATCTTCCAGATCGAAAGAGATGCTAACGCTATCGCACAAAGAACTCGTCGTGGAAAGGGCAACATGATCCTTTGCTCCGCTGACGTTGCTTCTGCGCTAACAATGGCAGGTGTTCTGGATTATACCCCTGCACTCAACGCTAATCTTAACGTTGACGATACAGGAAATACCTTCGCAGGTGTTCTTCAAGGTAAGTATCGCGTATACATTGACCCATATTCTGCAAACGTAGGTGCTGCAGGTTCTGGTGCTCAGTATTACGTTGCTGGTTATAAGGGTTCTTCCCCTTATGATGCTGGTCTCTTCTACTGCCCATATGTTCCACTACAGATGGTTCGTGCAGTTGGTGAGAACACCTTCCAGCCAAAAATCGGATTTAAGACTCGCTACGGCATGGTCGCTAATCCATTCGCTGAAGGCACAACTCAAGGTCTTGGTCGTCTACAAGTTAACGCTAACCGTTACTACAGACGTGTTAAGGTTCTTAACCTCATGTAAGAAGAAAGGATATATTTCCTTTATTCAAGAGACTTCCTTCGGGAGGTCTCTTTTTTTATCTAAATAAATATACGACTAATAGAAGACAATGAAACCTACTCCAAGAGAAACTCAACAAGCTCACGAGAATTATAAGAAGGTATCTGAGCATCTTATTCGTGAAGGATATGCTATAGATCAGGAATCTGCAGATAATGTTATTCGTGGTATGAGTGAAGACTGGTTCCAGTTAATTATTAATGAGTAATGAAAACTTTCAAACAATTTAATGAGGGGCATAAAAGTTGCCCAAAAGGTGAATATTACTGCTATACTGATAAGAAATGTAAAAAAATCCCTAAAGGTTACCATGTAGGTAGAAGGGGATATCTTGAACAAGATGAGGATGAAAAAAATGGGTCCAATAACGGTAATGGAAGTGGTAATGGCAATGGTAGCAATGGTCACGGTGGCAACGGCAACGGTGGCGGTGGCAATGGTGGTGGAGGAGAATAATGGCTAAGATAAGTGATACTCAATTAACTAATAGGAATTTTTTAGCACCTGTAGGATTTAAGTTTTCCCTTTCGGAATATCCTAAGGTTGATTTCTTTTGCAATTCTGCAAGAATACCTGAAATAAGTTTGGGATTGGCAGTTCAACCAAATTATTTGAAAGATATTGATATTCCTGGTGAGAAGTTAGAGTATGGTGATTTAACTATAAGATTTTTAGTAGATGAAGAATTGAAGAATTATGTTGCTGTACATAAGTGGTTAACTGGATTGGGTTTTCCAGAAACTCCACAACAGTTTATTGATCAAACTACAGATCGTGAAACAAGATCTAATAGAGTTGGTAAAAGAGAATTCCAAGAACAATTTAGTGATGGAGCATTGCATATTTTGAATAGTAATTATAGGGATGTTGCAGTAGTAAAGTTTAGTGATTTATTTCCAATAAGCTTGACATCTTTGGATTTTGATGCTACAGAAGATGACATAAACTACTTTACAGCAGAGGCATCTTTCAAGTATACTGTGTTTAATATCGTAGGTGCAAACGGAAACATTTTATGAATCTTGACAAAATTCAGGAGATGTGGGAGCGAGATGCTGTCATTGATCCTGATAATCTACATGATGAATCGTTAAAAATTCCTCAATTACATTCTAAGTATTATACAATCTATAATACTATTAGTTTGTTGCGTGAAAAAGCAAGAACAAGTTATAATACAATTCGTTTAGAAAGGTATAATTATTATACGGGTAAAGCATCAGCTGAAATATATGCTGAAGATCCTTTTCCCTATAAGGTTAGAGAAAAAGATGCAATACAAAGGCATATGGAAGCAGATGATAAATTAACTAAAGTAGATCTTAAAATAAGATATTATGATGCTACATTGAAATTTCTTGAGGAAATTATTAGGGTTATATCGAATAGAACATACCAAATAAAAAATGCTATTGAATGGCATAAATTTCAATCTGGATTTAATTAATGAACATTCTTCTCCCATTGTTTGCATCTAATATAATGGTTTCTTCTATTGAAGAGGATACTAGTGAATTAGATATTAAAGATTTTGAAATAGTAGATAGTGGAACTAGTGGTCAGCGTTCGGGAGCATCTGATAATTATTTTGTATTAAAAAAGTATCCAAAAATTGAAAAACTTATTCTAGAAAAATTTAAATATTTTACTGAAAGAATGAGGTATTCTAATGAATTTAGAATAACAACTTCATGGATAACAGAAATGAAAAGAGGTGATTATTCACAGAAACATAATCATAAAAATAGTTTTTATAGTGGTGTATATTATTTTGATAAGTATGAAGATAAGAGTGGGAATATAGTATTTCAAAGTCCAGTAGCAGATTTCCAAGATTTTTTTATTTCACCAAAGAATTTTACAATAGAAAATTCAACTTCTTGGTCAGTAGAACCAGAAAAGGGACGATTAATATTTTTTCCGAGTTATCTTAAACATATGATAATGGAAAATTATGGAGAAACACCTAGATATTCTTTAGCATTTAATATTGTTCCTGTTGGAGAATATGGAGTAGCTGATTCAACTTACAGTACATCTTGGTTCAAAATGTAGTCATAAATATTTGATATTGAATTAAATGTAATGGCACATTTGATTATATCAAAGAAGAATGAAGTTTATCTTCAGGTTCAGGCAGAACCTCATGTTTATTATGAATTAGCAGATCAATTTACATTTGAAGTCCCTGGTGCAAAATTTTCACCAGCATATAAGAAGAAATTTTGGGACGGAAAAATTAGATTATTTAATACTCAGAAGGGAGAAATATATATTGGATTGCTCGATAGAATAGTTCAATTCTGTAAGGATCATCAATATACTTATGAATTTGTAGAAAACAAATATTATGGTCTTCCATTTGAAGTCAATAAAATGATTTCAAAACCTGGTGTTAAAGATTATATGACAGCAATCTCTACATATAAACCTAGAGATTATCAGATTGAGGGAGTATATGATGCTTTAAGACATAATCGAAAGTTATTGATATCTCCAACTGCTTCAGGAAAGTCGCTGATGATATATGCGATTGTGAGATATTACGTTGAAAGAAAGCAAAGTATTCTGATTGTTGTTCCAACGACTTCCCTTGTAGAACAGATGTATAAAGATTTTGCAGATTATGGGTGGAATGTTGGTTCATATTGTCACAAGATATATGCTGGTAAAGAAAGAGATACTGATGCTCAGGTTATTATAACAACATGGCAGTCAATTTACAAGCTTCCAAGAACGTATTTTGAAAGATTTAGTGTTGTAGTTGGAGATGAAGCACATCAATTTAAATCAAAATCCTTAGTATCGATAATGACTAAACTTGCTGATGCTAAGTATCGTTATGGATTTACAGGAACACTTGATGGATCTCAAACACATAAATGGGTTCTTGAAGGATTATTTGGACCTTCATATAAAATTATTAAGACAGATGAATTAATGAAGAAGGGGCATGTTGCTACATTAGATATTAATGTGCTTCTATTGAAACACCCACCAAATAAATTTGAAACGTTTGAAGATGAAGTTCAATATATTATTACTCATGATCGTCGAAATAACTTTATTAAAAATCTTGCTTTAGATCTTAAAGGTAATACTTTAATTTTATATGCTAGAGTAGAAGGACATGGTGAACCATTATACGATCTAATAAATAATAATAAGGTCGATAATCGTCATGTATTCTTTGTTCACGGTGGTGTAGCTACTGAAGATAGGGAAAAAGTTAGAGAAATAACAGAACAAGAAAATGATGCAATCATTGTCGCGTCTTACGGCACTTTCTCTACTGGCATTAACATTAAGCGGTTGCACAACGTCATCTTTGCTAGCCCCTCTAAATCTAGGATTAGAAATCTACAAAGCATCGGTAGAGTTCTCAGAAAGGGTAATGGGAAAGTAAAGGCAACTTTATATGATATTGCCGATGATATTAGTTACAAGTCTAGAAAAAATTACACATTAAATCATTTAATTGAAAGAATTAAAGTTTATAATGAAGAAAATTTCAATTATGATATAGTCAATATACCACTTAAAAGCTAATGGGAGAGGAATTTTACGCAGTAATAAAATTAGTATCAGGGGAAGAAATTTTCTCGATGGTTTGTGTTGAAGAAAATGATGATGAAGATCCAACTCTTCTTCTTTATAGTCCAATAAGAATGAATATGTTTCAAACACCAAAGGGATCTTTTATTAGAGTAAATCCTTGGATGGAATTAACTAGTGAGGATATGTTTGTTGTAAAACTTGATAAAATTATTACAATAACAGAATGCAATGATCAAAAATTAATTGATGTTTATAAACGCTACTTAGAACATGATGATGATTCTATGGCAGATATCTATAGATCTAGTGGAAAAGTTAAAGTAACTGATCAAATGGGATATGTATCAACAGTAGAACAAGCTAGAGAAAATCTTGAAAATATTTTTAATAATACAAATAAAGAAAGCTAATTATTTCCCATCAACCTCCACAAAGGTATTCTAATGATAATTACTAAACTTGTCAAGCCTTAAAAGTATGATATAATAGTTAAAGTTACTTAGATGGGAAGAACAATGTCATGCCAAAGAAGAAGTCGGAACATTATGTAAATAACAAAGAACTGCTGGAAGCACTTATTGTCTATCGTGAGAAGGTTGCACATGCGAAAGAGAATGATCTTCCAAAACCAAGAATTACAAACTATCTTGGATCTTGTTTTCTAAAGATTGCTACACATTTATCATACAAACCTAATTTTGTGAATTATATGTTTAGGGATGATATGATATCTGATGGTATTGAAAATTGTGTACAATACATTCATAATTTCGATCCAGAGAAGTCTAGAAATCCATTTGCATACTTTACTCAAATTATTCATTATGCTTTCCTCAGAAGGATACAGAAGGAAAAGAAGCAGTTAGATATTAAAACTAAGATTATTGAAAGAACGGGATTTGATGAGGTAATGATGGTTGATGATACTGCTCTTGCTGGCAGTAGTTCTGACTACAATACAATCAAGGATAATATTATCCATAAGGCTAATAGATGAAGATTGCTATTATTACCGATACTCATTATGGTGCTAGAAAGGGATCTAAGCACTTGCATGATTATTTTGAGTTATTCTATAAGGATGTTTTTTTCCCATCTTTAGAAGAGCATAAAATAACAACTGTGGTTCATATGGGGGATATATTTGATAGTCGTAAGTCTATTGATTATCAAAGTTTAGAGTGGGCAAAGAGAGTTGTATTTGAACCACTTAAGAAGTATAAAGTATATGCTATTACAGGTAATCATGATTGTTATTATAAGAATACTAATGAGATTAATTCTCCAGAACTTTTATTAAAGGATTATCCAAATATTAAAACTTATTCTAAACCAAATGAGATTAAACTGGGTAAATTAAAGATTCTTCTTTTGCCTTGGATTAATAGTGAGAATTATGAAGAGAGTAAGAAAATAATTGAAAAGACCACCAGTAAAGTTGTGATGGGTCATCTTGAGATTAATGGGTTTAGGGCAACTCGTGGTCATATGATGGAAGATGGAATGGATGTCAGAGTTTTTGATAAGTTTCAAAAAGTTTATTCAGGACATTTTCATACAAGATCAGAGGATGGTAAAATTTATTATCTAGGAAATCCTTATGAGATGTTTTGGAATGATGTGAACGATCCTAGAGGATTTACTATCTTCGATACGGAAACCCTCACTCATACTCCAATTAACAATCCATATAAATTATTTTATAACGTATATTATGAAGATACTAATTATAAACTGTTTAATGCTACTGAGTATGAGAACAAAATTGTAAAGGTAATTGTTCGTAAGAAATCTAAACCTAAAGATTTTGAGCGATTTATTGATAAACTTTATTCTGCAGGTGTTCAAGATTTAAAGATTATTGAAAATTTTGTTTTGCAAGAAAATGAAGATTTTGAGATAGATGAAGAAGAGAATACTCTTTCAATTTTAAATCGATATATTGAAGAGTCTGAGTGTGATCTTGATAAGAATACCATTAAAGGTATATTTGAGGATCTTTACAGACAAGCTTGCGAGGTAGAGTAATGTTTCTTCTCACTCTTAAAGATAAAAAAGATGATGGGGCGTATGCTGTTGCTGATTCTGGTGGGGAAAAGGTTTTATTTCTTTTTGAGCAAGAGGATGATGCTGAAAGGTATGCAATGCAGTTAAATGATAATGATTACTATCAAAAACCGATGGAGGTTGTAGAGGTTGATGGGGAGCTTGCGATAAAAACTTGTTTGGTGTATAATTACAAGTATGCGGTGATTACTCCAGACGATATTGTAATTCCCCCAAAGAATGATAACTTTCAAGAAGATTAAATGGAAGAACTTCTTGTCTACTGGTGATCAGTGGACTTCCATTGATTTTCAAAAAAATAATACGAATTTAATAATAGGAACCAATGGTGCAGGTAAATCCACAATGTTGGATGCATTAACTTTTGTTCTTTTTAATAAACCATTTCGTAAGATTAATAAACCACAATTAATTAATACTACTAATGAGAGAGATTGTTTAGTAGAGATTGAGTTTTCTGTTAATAGTAGAGATTATCTTGTAAGACGTGGAATAAAACCAAATATATTTGATATTGAGGTTAATGGAAACCCTTTACATAGGGAAGCAGATGATCGTGCAAATCAAAAAATATTAGAAGAAACGATATTAAAGGTAAACTATAAATCATTTACTCAAATTGTAATTTTGGGTAGTAGTACCTTTGTGCCTTTTATGCAGCTAACTGGTTCTAATCGTAGAGATGTTATTGAGGATCTTTTAGATATTCGTATCTTCTCTGCAATGAATAATATTATTAGAGATAATTTACGACTTCAAAGAGAATATGTAAGATCTCTTGATTTAAAGAAACAAAATGTTAAAGATAAGTTGGTAATGCAGGAGAATTTTATTAAAGAATTGGAAGAACAAAGTAAGGAAAATATACAAGAGAAGAATGATAAAATTAAAGTATTGAGTGTTGAAGTTGACACTCATATAGAGCATAATCAGATTAAAGAATCTAATATTTCGGATCTTACTAAGGAGCAAGAAGAAGTTACTGGTGCTTCTGAAAAGTTAGTGAAACTTAATAATCTTAAGGGTAAAATTACTCAAAAAGTAGCAACGATTGCTAAAGAACATAAGTTTTTTGAGGAAAATGTAGTATGCCCTACATGTACACAATCTCTTAAGGAAGATTTTCGTGTAAATAGAATTGCTGACGTTCAAAATAAAGCAAAGGAACTTAAGAGGGGCTTCGCAGATCTCGAAGAAACCATCAAGTTAGAGGAGAATAGAGAACGTCAATTTAACCAACTATCTAAGGAGATTACTAAACTCAATAATGGCATTTCTCAAAACAATACTAGGATTTCTGGATGTCAACGACAAATCAGGGATCTGGAATCGGAAATTCAGAGACTTACCGACCAACTTGCAAACAGAAATACTGAGCATGACAAATTAGCTGAGTTTAAAGAAAACCTCCAAAAAACAATTGAAGAATTAGCAACTAAGAGAGAAGATATTAGTTATTATGATTTTGCTTATTCTTTACTCAAGGATGATGGAGTAAAAACAAAGATCATCAAGAAGTATCTACCATTCATTAATCAGCAGGTAAATCGTTACCTTCAGCTGATGGATTTTTATATCAACTTTACTTTGGATGAGGAATTTAATGAGACTGTAAAATCACCGATTCACGAAGATTTTTCATATTCATCATTTAGTGAAGGTGAGAAGATGAGGATTGACTTAGCATTACTCTTTACATGGAGAGAAGTTGCTAGGGTTAAGAATTCTGTGAATACCAATTTGCTGATTATGGATGAAGTCTTTGATAGTTCTTTAGATGGATTTGGAACAGATGAATTTTTAAAGATTATTCGCTATATAATAAAAGGTGCTAATATTTTTGTCATTTCCCATAAATCGGAATTGAATGACAAATTTGAAAGTGTCATATCCTTTGAGAAAGTCAAGGGGTTTTCACGTATGATAGTTAGTAAGACCCATGAACCATGACTACTCCAAACTGGCAGCATCACTCTAAGAAGGATGCCAAACGAAAACTTAAACCACAAGCTCTACGTGCTGCAAAGGCAAGACGTAGACAGTTGATAAACCGTCTACAAGCGTCCACCAAAGGACGCTTTTTTAGTATAATGGGTTTATCAAACAAAAAGTAAATGGCAGTTAGTCACGAAATTAAATCCCAACTTGCTAAACTTCTAGCTACAGAAGATATTGTAGTTGAGCATAAAAGTGTAGAGACTGCTCAATTTAATGTTCATACTCGTGTTTTGATACTTCCTTTATGGGAGAAAGCAAGCAACAATGTATATGATATGCTTGTAGGACATGAAGTAGGACATGCTTTGTTTACTCCAGATATTGATTGGAGACTATCATTAGATATTCCACCATCATTTGTGAACATTGTAGAGGATGCTAGAATTGAGAAATTAATGAAACGTAAGTATCCTGGACTTGCTAAATCTTTTTATAATGGATATAATGAACTTAATGACCGTGATTTCTTTGAGATAGTTAATGAAGATCTTACTACTTTTAATCTTGCTGATAGGGCTAATCTATACTTTAAAGTGGGTTCGTTCCTTTCTCTGGCTTTTTCAACTACTGAGAAATCGATTATCAATTTAATTAAAGATTGTGAAACGTTTAATGACACCTTATCCGCAGCAGAAGCGTTATATAATTTCTGCAAGCAGGAAAAGAAAGAATCGCTGGAAAATGAACAGAAATCTCAGTTGGGTTCTGAATCAGACTCTGAAGATTCTGGGGATTGCGGCACTGATCTCACTCCTAGTGATCAGTCTTCCGTTTCTGACACTGATAGCAGTTCTGATGTGGAAAATAGGGGCAGTGATGTTAATAGCACTTCTGGGATGGATGATTTTGATCCTATTGTAGAAACGGTATCTTCTTTAGAAGACTCTATTAAAGAACTGACAGATCGTAGAGGATCTGCTGAGAATGTTTATGTTGAATTGCCTACATTGGATACAAAGAATATTATTATCTCTAATAAATTAATTCATGATGGTATTGATGAAGATTTTATAGGACAGCAAAAAACTTGGGATGAATCAGAACATGTATTTCTTCAAGATTTATTTGAAGAAACTGATAGTGAATTCATAAAGTTTAAGAAGAGTGCTCAAAAGGAGGTCGGTTATCTTGTTAAAGAATTTGAATGTAGGAAAGCAGCTGATAATTATGCTCGTAGTACTACAAGTCGCACTGGGATCCTCTCTACAGAAAAGCTTCACACGTATCGATTCAATGAAGACCTTTTCAAGAAGATTAGTGTTATTCCTGATGGGAAGAACCACGGACTAGTATTCATTCTGGACTGGTCTGGTTCGATGCAGTCTGTGATGTTGGATACAATTAAACAACTTTATAACTTATTGTGGTTCTGTAAGAAGGTTAGTATACCTTTTGATGTATATGCTTTTACTAATAACTATCCTACAGATTATACTAAGCGGAGTTATGAGAAAAAAGCAGGTCTTGTTCTGATTGAAGAGACATTTTCATTAATGAATTTGTTCACTAGTAAGGTAAAGGGTAAAGTATTAGAAGAGCAAATGAAAAATATTTTTCGTCTTGCTTGTGCATTTACTCATGATGTTTATTGTCCATTTAATGTTCCTATTGGGATGAATCTTTCTGGAACTCCATTAAATGAAGCATTAATCTGTCTTCATCAGATTCTTCCTCAGTTTAAGAAAGATAATAAAGTTCAGAAGGTTCAGTGTATAGTTCTTACTGATGGAGAAGCTGCTCCTATAAGATATAGTAGAGAGATACAACGTCATTGGGAACATGAACCTTTTATGGGGAGCAATTATGTTCATGACCGTTGTATTATAAGAAATCGTAAAACCGGATATAGTTATTCTTGTGAGGGTATGGGATATTGGGCAGATGTAACTGATTTATTACTTAAGGATTTACGTCAGAGTTTTTTAGATGTGAATTTTATAGGTATTCGTGTTCTTAATAGTCGTGATGCTGGACAATTTATTCGACGTTATACTGGGTATGAGGATGATGGGTATGATAAGATAATGAAGAGATGGAAAAAGGAGAAATCTTTTGCCATTAAAAATTCTGGATATCATACTTATTTTGGTTTAGCATCCAATGCATTGGCTAATGATGATGAGTTTGAAGTAAAGGAAGATGCTACAAAGGCACAGATTAAGAGTGCTTTTGTTAAGAGTTTAAAGAGTAAAAAGATGAATAAGAAAGTACTTGGTGAGTTTATAGAACTCGTTGCTTGATAAATAATTTTACATAATTAACGTAAAGTCATGTCAAGATTTGGGGATTTAGTAGCTGGAAATACAGCACCTGCACCTGTAGTAGAGACTCCACCTCCTACACCAGAACCAGTTGTAGAGAAAGTTGCACCAGTTCCAGAACCTCCTAAACCAGCATGGGGTGGAGGATCATCAAAGGCAGCTTCAGATTTAGATAAGAAATCAAAAGTTGAATTGGAAAAGATTGGTAGAACTATGGGGATTGAATTAGATAGAAGATTGAGTCATTCAAAATTAGTGGATCAACTTCAAGAAGAAATAGATAAGGCCACTTATTAAACTGTCCATAAGAGGGTCACAAAGACCCTCTTTTTTATTATAATATGCGTATAAATAAAACGCTACATTATGCCTCGTAAGATTGCTTTGACAGACAAACAATTACTAAATGAATTACAGAGTCTGTATGGTGTTGAGATAACTGCCGCAGATGTTAGAGGATTCTGTGCTTCTAGGAGTATTAATTATCAGACTGTATCTCGTCGTCTTGAATCATTTAAGACTTCTAGGGGTAAATGGAATCTTGAGATTACTAGAGAGAATGTAAAGCAGATTGAACGTTCATTTAGTGCTCCTGCTGTAGATCATACTATAGAAGAGAATCTTATTCCAGAGAAGGATGAAACTTTTGTTAAGTTTGGACCTTTTACAGATATTAAATCTATTGTAAAATCAAAGATTTTTTACCCAACATTCATTACAGGATTATCAGGTAATGGAAAAACTTTTGGAGTAGAACAAGCTTGTGCTCAATTGGGTAGAGAACTTATTCGTGTAAACATTACTATTGAAACAGATGAAGACGATCTTATTGGCGGTTTCCGCCTCGTTGATGGTGCCACAGTCTGGCATGACGGACCAGTTATTCAAGCTCTCAACAGAGGAGCTGTCTTGCTCCTTGACGAAATCGACCTTGCCAGTAATAAAATCCTCTGCCTACAGTCCATCCTTGAGGGTAAAGGAGTTTTCCTTAAAAAGATTGGAAAGTTCGTCAAACCAGCAAAAGGATTCAACATCATCGCAACAGCAAATACTAAAGGTAAAGGTTCAGACGACGGTAGATTTATTGGAACTAACGTGCTTAACGAAGCCTTCCTTGAACGATTCCCTGTAACTTTTGAACAGGATTATCCTGCACCTTCATCAGAGATAAAAATTCTTTTCAATGTTGCCAATTCTTTGGGAGTTGATGATAAAGATTTCTGTAAGAGATTGGTTGATTGGGCAGACATTATTCGTAAAACTTTTTATGATGGTGGTGTAGATGAGGTTATTAGCACTCGTCGTTTAGTTCATATTATTCGTGCTTATTCTATTTTTGCTAAGAAAGAGAAAGCAATTTCTGTATGTGTTAATAGGTTTGATGATGAGACTAAACAATCTTTCTTAGAATTATATGATAAAGTAGATGCAGATTTTGACTTTAATCAAGCAGAGGATAAGGCATATGAAGAAAATTGATCCTAGTGAGTATATGCAGAAAGGATGGGATAGTGCTCCAGGCATCGTCCATCCTTATGTGAGAGGTTCACTTCACAATAAGATTGGTATGTGGGTTATGTGGACATACTATGTGTTGATTGTTGGTATGGTTTTAAGACTTATTTGGGTATTGAATACATGAACCTTTGGTCAAACTATAAATCAATCCTCTTTAGTAGGTTTCCAATGCATAAAACTTTGCGTTGGGCCTACTGGAAGAATAAAGGAACAACTTTAGTTGCTGATCTTTATAGAAACAATCACATTCTTAAATCACGAGAGGTAGAAATTTACGATGAAAAATCTTGCATCTATAACAACATCATCTATCCTAAGACTGGAAGTAATCTTCCCTGTTTTGGTATGGATCTTATGGGATTCTTTGATAAGAAAGTTATTATAGTTTTTGACTTTCAACATCCAGTTGAAAACCATTTATTTTCTGTTGAAGGATTGCCAAAAGCAAAAGGTGATTTTAGGTTCTTTGAACCTGGAAATCATTTCTCTGAAAATGTTTACATTGCATATTGTACTATGTCTGAAGTGGATGAACACCTTAAGATGTTTGAGAAATACTTGACAATTTATGGTGATATGTTAGAATGTAAACAACCAACTGGTTTAGATACTAGCGTTTATAAAGACTTTGATGCATACATGACTAAACTTGATCCAGTAGGAGGATACTTATCAAGTAAGTTTGGTAAAGAAAAGTCTGAGAGACTTGTAACTGAATTTTTATTTAATTACGTATAATGGCCTGGTGGTTATTGGATTCTGAGATTAATGGAACTATGGATAAAGATTATCCCATAAAGGATGATATAGAGCATTCTAAGTATTGGTATGATTATGATCGAAATAGTCCTAAAGAGAAGAATGATAAGCTACTTGACCTACATATACAGGCAAGGTCACCCTATAATGATGGGTGGACACAACAAGCAGCTAAGGAGAAATTAGAAAAAGAAATGACAGCACATTATTTTAAATATCACGAAGAAGAAATCCTCAAGGATATTGAGGAGTATGTATCCTCTACTTATAGGGGACATTATACTGGAGATACGCATGAGTATCGTAATGTTCAGACTTTAGATTTGATGGCAGCAAGATCATTAGCATCTGGATTTTGTCAATCAAATATTTTAAAATATGGTAGTCGGTATGGTAGTAAAGAAGGTAGAAATAAAAAGGACTTGATGAAAGTCATACATTATGCTATGCTACTCTTACATTTCGATGACCATTATGGCAAACCAAAAATGCCATCTGGAAATTTTGAACAAATGCCCTAATTATGAAATTGCGTGATCCAATGAATTTATCTGACAGCACCCTTACAGTTTTAAAGAACTTTGCTGGTATTAATAATTCTATTTTAGTTAAGAAAGGAAATCAACTGCGTACTATTTCAGTTGCTAAGAATATTCTTGCAGAAGCAGAAATTGTTGAAGAATTTCCTCGTGAGTTTGCTATCTATGATTTGAATCAGTTTTTAAATGGATTGGGATTACATCAAGATCCTAATTTAGATTTTACTGAAGATTCTTATTTAACTATTCGTGAAGGTAAACGCAAAGTTAAATATTTTTATGCAGATCCTAATGTAATTATTTCACCACCTGAGAAGGAGATTACATTACCTTCTGAGGACGTTCATTTTCAGTTGGATAGCACTTCATTAGAAAAGTTATTGAAAGCAGCAGCAGTATATCAACTTCCTGATTTCTGTGTAGTTGGTGAAGCTGGTGTTGTTAAATTGGTAGTTCGTGATAAGAAGAATGATACTTCCAATAGTTACTCAGTTCAAGTTGGAGAAACTGATAAAGAGTTTACCTTTAATTTTAAGGTGGAAAATATTAGAATTATTCCTGGTGCTTATGATGTGGTGGTTTCTTCTAAGCTTTTATCAAAATTCACAAATAGTCAATATAGTTTAAAATATTACATAGCATTAGAACCTGATTCCACCTTTGGTTGATAATGAGTGACTTTATATGGGTTGAAAAATACAGACCCAAAACAATTGATGATTGCATTCTCCCAGAGAATATTAAGAAAACCTTTAGAGATTTTCTAAATAAAGGCGAAATACCGAATATGTTACTTGCTGGACCTCCTGGTGTTGGTAAGACTACGGTAGCAAAAGCACTTTGTAACGAACTGGGAGTAGATTATTATGTCATTAATGGATCTGATGAAGGAAGGTTCCTCGATACCGTCCGTAATAACGCTAAAAACTTTGCATCCACCGTCTCGCTTGCGTCTGAAGCGAAACATAAAGTTATCATCATCGATGAAGCAGACAACACGGGAAATGACGTACAACTCTTACTCAGGGCCTTCATTGAAGAATTTGCCGGAAATTGCAGATTCATTTTCACCTGCAATTATAAAAACAAGATACTTGAACCACTCCATTCAAGGTGTGCTGTCGTCGAGTTTGCCGTTAAAGGTAAGGAGAAGCAAGGAATCGCTGCTCAATTCTTCAAACGACTTAACGACATACTGGACGAAGAACGGATTGAAGCTGATAAGAAAGTCTTAGTAGAACTTATCAATAAACATTTTCCAGATTGGAGACGTGTTTTAAATGAATGCCAGAGGTATTCTGTTAGTGGTAAGATAGATAGTGGCATACTTGCTACATTTTCCGACGTTGCTGTAAATGATCTCATTAAAAACCTCAAAGAAAAAAACTTTCCAGAAGTACGTAAATGGTGTGTCCATAACTTGGACAATGATTCTTCTGTACTTTTTCGTCGCATTTACGATGCTCTTTACGAAGCCCTTGTTCCTTCTACAATTCCTGCTGCTGTCCTCATTATTGCTAAGTATCAGTATCAGATTGCCTTTGTCGCGGATCAGGAGATCAATCTCCTTGCTGCTCTTACAGAGATAATGGTGGAGTGTAAATTCAAATGACTTATCTTGAAGGAAAAATTGAAGAAGCAAAGAAACGCATTAAGGAATTACAACTTTTAATTGAAAATTGGACTAAACAAAATGACAATAAAAAATGATAATATAATAACTATCAATTTGAATGAATTGGCTGACGTAAGAGCAGACTTTTTAGGATTTAAATTAACTGATGATCAAGTTGATGAGGTTGCAAGTGAATTAAGAGTTCGAATGACATTTGATTCACTTTTTCAGCAGACTGATCATATGATTTATGAAGTTATTGATGAGTATGATCCTGAGTTACCTCATTATGGTGAGATACAACCTGAACCAGGACGTGAAGCATTATTAACTCAGATGGAAAAGAATAAAAAACAATTTGAGATGGTTGATCTAGTATCACCTTCATGGACAATACAAGTACCAAGGAGAAAGAAATGACAGTAGCAGATTTTGCATTACAATTAAAGACAGAAACTAAGAAGTCTCATACAGCAGCAGAGAATACCAAGTTTGTTGGATCATTCTTACGTGGTGTTATTAGTAAGGAAAGTTATAAGCAGCTAGTTGCTAACTTCTATTTCATCTATCGTGCGATGGAAGAGGAATTTGAGAAGCATAAAGAATCTCCTATTCTTGGTCCAGTTCATTCTAAAGTTCTTAATAGAGTAAACAATCTTGAAAGAGATCTAAGATACTATTATGGACCAATTTGGAGATATCATATTAAACCAACAGAACAATGTCAACGCTATGTGGATAGAATACGTGAAGTGTCTGATGATGAACCAGAACTATTAATTGGACATCATTATACACGATATATGGGTGATCTTTCAGGTGGACAAATACTTAAAGGTATTGCTGAGAAGTCATTAAAGTTAAGACCTGGTGAAGGATTACATTTTTATGAGTTTGAAGGTATTGATGATAAGAAAGCATTTAAAGAACAGTATCGTGCTACATTAAATACAATACCTATCAATCAATCTATGGCAAATGCTATTATCACTGAAGCAAACTGGGCATTCCGTTTGAATATGTTTATGTTTGATGAACTTCAAGGTAATTGGTTTATATCATTGATTAAAGTTGTTTTGGGATTCTTTCGTTCAATCACTAATAATTGGTCAAGAGGAAAATGAAAAAGATTCTTGATCTTATTAAAAAATGGTTAGACCTATCACATAATGAACCTTGGAGGAAAAATGACAAAACTAAGTAAAAAACAAAGACATCAAGTTAAATCTAGATGGTATTATATCTTCTGGGGTGCTGCAACTGTATCAGTCTTTGCAGGACAAATGTATGTTGGATCTGGATATAGACAGATGTCAGATTCTTTTAATAGAATATTGGATACTGTTATTATTGAAATTGAAGATGATTTTAGACATAAACGTAGACATCCTATGTTAGTTCCACCTAATTCTGCATTCTAATGTCTGATAAACCCAAGCCAGGAAGTTACATAGACACTCAAGGAATGAGTGGACCTACTGATCCTAATGCTAAACCATCTGGAAAGGTAGAATATAAACCTGCTGTTGTTACACCTCGTAGGTTATTTACTCCTGAGTATGCAAAGGAGATGAAGATTCTTATTAATGAGGTTTTAGATGAGCGTGAGTATAAGAAGAGATTAAAAGGACCATATGATAATGTGAAACCATTGCCACCATCTTACTTTGACACTGAGCATTTCAAACACACAGTAGTAGATAAAGAACCACCCTATGAAGATTGGAGTCAGCCTGGTTTTGAAGTAGGATTATCTCCCGATTATAAACCAGGATATTACCAATGAAAATAACTAAACAGATTATTGAAGATCTTGAGAAGGCTCTTGACACCAGAAAGAAAGATGGAACACCTATCTGGGATGATGGTGATAAGATTAGGGTGAATGTTGCTGGAACATTTGTTGCAGATAAGTTTATTACATTAACTAATGAAACTAAGAATCCATACAAAGGATCTATAGCGCGTGGTAATTCAAATGACTGAAGAAGAGTTAGAAAAGGAACGTTGTATTGATGATGATTATAATGTAGTTAATCATTATTATGCAGCAAAAGCTTTGCATCCAGATATTCCATTTTATCTTCAAGATGAATATGGAGATACGTTTGTATTTGGATGGGATTTAATATATCAATATATCCAAAATATTTCCCAATATGATTATCCTGATTGGTGATGGAATCTTTGAAATCTTATAAAACTCCTTTGAGATATCCTGGTGGAAAGTCTCGTGCTTGTAAGAAAATGGATCCATATTTTCCAGATCTTAAAGAGTATAGAGAATATCGTGAGCCTTTTCTTGGTGGTGGGAGTGTTGCTATTCATATAACAAAAAAATATCCTGATTTAGAAATTTGGGTTAATGATTTGTATGAACCATTATCTAATTTTTGGCAGCAATTACAGCATAATGGGCAAAGGATGTGTGATATTTTACTGGATTGTAAAAAGAAATATCATGATCCAACAGATGAACAGAGAAAGGATAAAGAATTTGTATACTTAGCAGAAGGTTTATTTAAAGATTCAAAGAAAGTTCTTAATGAGGAGACTTCTTCTAAAATTGATCGTGCTATTGCATTTTATATTATCAATAAATGTTCTTTCAGTGGATTAACAGAAAGCTCATCGTTTTCAAAACAAGCATCTATTAGTAACTTTTCTATCAGAGGTATAGAGAAGATTCCTAAATATCAAGAAATAATAGAAAATTGGAGGATTACTAACAAGTCGTATATAGATCTTCTTACTGATTGGAGAGGGACTTTTATATATTTGGATCCACCTTACGATATAAAGGATAATTTATATGGTAGAAAGGGTGGAATGCATAAGATGTTTAATCATGATACTTTTGCTAAGGATTGTGATAATGCTGCATGTAATCAGTTGATATCTTATAATAGTGATCAGTTAGTTAAAGATAGATTTGATGGTTGGAATGCTGGAGAATTTGATTTAACATATACTATGCGTTCAGTGGGTAATTATATGGATGATCAAGAAGGTAGAAAAGAATTATTATTATTTAATTACGATCTTAATAGTCTATAATGAATAAACCATTTGATGATTCCAACTGGAGAGAAGAGTACAAAAGTTACACCAGTAACAAAAAGCATCTTGAATTACTTGAGAACGGACCTAAGAGTTTATCTCAGTCATGGATACTAGGTGCATTATATAATGAATGGAAAAAGATAAAAGGATATAAAGATCCTGAACCACCTGATTGCCAGTCTTCATTAAAAGAATGGGAACAGAGCATAAAGAAATATGATGAGCCAGAGTTTACACCAGAGAATGATCCCTACGGAGGATACTAATGGAAGAAATACCACAGGATCTATGGGCAGATATGGCCACTCTTAATGCTCTTTATGAAGAATTATGTTGGGACCATGATGATGTATTAGAATTTGTTCCAGATTATGAGAATAATAGAATTATTATTCAAAACAAAACTATGAATAATGCAAGACATTGAAGTATTTGATAATTTCTTTACAGAAGATATAAGAGAAGAAATACATAATCTTTTATTAGGATCTAAATGGGGTCCTGATGGAGGTAATTCTGTCAATTGGTTTTGGCATATGGATGATCTTGAAAAAGATGAGTATTTTAATACTTATTTGTTTCAGATAATATGTAAAAAATTGAATAGATTTTTTGAAATAAAAAGGATCTATGCTAATGGTCAAACTGCAGGACAATGTGGTAATCCTCATGTCGATGGTGATTGTGGTATTACTCTTCTATATTATCCAAATCCTGAATGGAGAATCAACTATCAAGGACATTTAATTTTTTCAGAGAATGGAGAAGATCCTACTCATATAATTGGATATAAACCAAATCGTGCAGTATTGTTTCCAGCTAATATAGTACACTATGCTGATGCACCACATAGATTTTATACTGGTATGAGAATTTCATTAGCATATAAGTTGTGGGAGGTATTAAATGAGAATGAATGAACAAACTAAAATAGTATATGCTTTGGAACATATAGCACATTTGCATGATTTGATTGATGATAACTATTGGGAAGGTTATCTGAGAGAGAATTTACTTAGTATGGAATATGTGTTAGAATCTCAATTGAAATATCTTTATGAGAAGAAAGGATTAAGATGACAGAATTGAAAGATTGGTTGTATTCTATTAACTTATCTAAAAAGAATTTGATTGATGAAGATCCTTCTTTAGAGAAGGAGTATCCTCCATACATCATCAATCGTTGTTTTTCTGGACATCTTGATGCAGTTATGTTTGCAAATGAGATGAATCAATACCATTTTCTTGATAAGAAAATGCAATATGATTTTTTGCTAAATACACTGAGAACCAAGAAGAGATTCTCTCCTTGGCTCCGAAAAGATACAATCGAAGATCTTGACTTGGTAAAACGTTATTATGGTTATAGTAACGAAAAGGCAAAACAAGCTCTACGAATTCTCACAAAAGAACAACTTAATTTTATAAAATCTAAATTTGAAACTGGAGGAAAACGATGAGTGTGGTTCAAGAGCCTGAAGTAAAGTGGGCACCAGATCAAATGGTTGAGGTGACCCTTAATGAACCAGATGATTTTTTAAAAGTCCGTGAGACTTTAACAAGAATTGGTGTAGCATCAAGAAAGGAAAAGAAAATATATCAATCTTGCCATATTCTTCATAAGCAAGGGAGATACTATCTTGTGCACTTTAAAGAATTATTTGCGCTCGACGGCAAACACGCTAACCTTACGGTTAACGATGTTCAGCGTAGGAATCGTATTGCTCAGCTTCTTGCTGATTGGGGTCTTGTTGGGGTAGTAGATGCTGAAAGAATACAAGATATTGCACCATTAAATCAAATTAAAGTGTTGTCATATAGAGACAAAGGTGACTGGATACTGGAAACGAAGTATAATATAGGTAGCAAGAAAAAGAAAGTTGACGAATAACCTATCTAATGGCATCAAGGAACGTCTTTATTATACTTTAGGTAAACGTCCTGAGAGTGCTAGTTCTCATGATATCTACATGGCATTATGTTATGCTGTGCGAGATCAGATGATGTCATATCATCTTACACCAGAAGTATGTAACAACAAGAAAGAAGTTGCATATCTTTCAGCAGAATTTTTAATTGGACCGCAACTTGGAAATAATCTTCTTAATTTAGGACTTGAGGGTGATGCAAGAGAAGCAGTATCAGAATATGATTTAACTTTAGAACAAGTTCTTGATACTGCAGAAGAACCTGGATTGGGTAATGGTGGTCTTGGTCGTCTTGCTGCATGTTATATGGAGTCTCTTTCGACTCTAAAGATTCCTGCTACTGGTTATGGTATTAGGTATAAGTTTGGTATGTTTAAACAGATTATCAGGGACAACATGCAGTTGGAAGTTACTGATAATTGGTTACATGGTGATTGGCCATGGGAACTTGCACAACCAGACGAATCTGTATTAGTGGGATTTGGTGGTAAAGTAGAGAATTATATTTCAGATAGAGAGAATTATAGAGTTCGTTGGGTTCCCGAAGAACAGGTAGTTGCTGTTCCTTATGATGTATTGCAGTTGGGATATAAAGTTAATTGCTGTAATAGATTAAGATTGTGGAGAGCTGATGCAACTGAGATTTTTGATTTCTATGCATTCAATATAGGTGACTATATGGGATCTGTTGAGCAAGGAGTTCAAT
>LULZ01000025.1_pt1 | contig 31044 bp, 30 predicted proteins | sample 729721 | NCBI WGS metagenome assembly LULZ01 (sample SAMN03860276, study PRJNA289734) | marine metagenome | biome: seawater column; feature: ocean; material: water; isolation source: Red Sea water column Station 91 - depth 100m | place: Saudi Arabia: Red Sea | collected 2011-10-15 | depth 100 m
AAAGCTGCTACAGCTCCTAATCTTATTCATTCGCTTGATGCGTCGATATTGCACTGTTCCTTTCAGCAATTTAATGGACCATTCACAGTCATCCATGACTCGGTGCTTGCTAGAGCAGGCGACATGGGACCACTCAATAGACTTGTGCGAGAAACCTACACACGAATCTTCACACAAGACTGTTGGCTTACCCGTTTTGCTGAGACTCTGGCAGCAACAGAACCGCCACCAATCGTTGGAACATTAGATCCATCGGTTGTAACAAATTCCACTTATTTCTTTTGTTAAATGACAACACATGTCACCAAGGAACCAGTCGTATTAGAAGGGTTCCAAGCTGTACTTAAACCAGGAGACTGGGGCTATAAGCTTTCTGTCTTAATGGATAAGAGTATAGTGGAGCAACTCGAAACTGAACGTGAGAGTGCTCTAGAATGGGCTAGAAGCAAGGCTAAGAACCCTAAGAGGGTTACTGTTAAGCCTGAGCCTTGGGAGGAGCTGGAGAACAATCCAGGCACCTATCAGGTACGCTTCAGCTGGAAGGATGGAGATAAGTTCTTCCCTGTCCTAGTTGACACAGAAGGTACTGCCATCACAGATAAAGAAACTCCTATCTACAGTGGGAGTAAAGTTAAGTTAGCTTTCTTTCAGAAGCCATATGTATTACCAACAGGTGATATAGGTACTTCCCTTAAGCTTAAAGCTATACAACTCATCAGTCTTAACACAGGAGCTGGCGTAGTAGATGAAGGTGATATGACACCTGAAGCTGCTGTAGACTTGTTTGGAACCACGAAAGGATTCAAGGTCTCTGAACCAAACGTCGAAGCTGCTGACACTGAGGAGGATGAGGACTTCTAATGAGAAGTGGCCTTGAAAGACAGGTGGCTGATCTACTGGATAAGTTAAAGGTTGACTATGAGTATGAGAACTGTTTTTTCCCATACGTCATTGAACATAAATATGTCCCTGACTTCAGGGTCGGGGATGTATACCTAGAAACTAAGGGATACTTCAAGCCTGCTGATCGTCGTAAGATGAAGGCAGTTAAGAAAGCTAACCCTGACTTAGACATCCGCCTAGTATTTCAAGCACCTTACAATAAAATATCTAAAAGATCGAAGACCACATATGCCAAGTGGGCTGATAAGAACGGTTTCCCTTGGTGTGCCTACTATGCAATCCCAATTGACTGGCTCAAACAATGAATCCGAATTCTTGTCTCATGAACCTTGTAGTCATTGCGGCTCGTCTGACGGCAACTCCCGTTATTCTGATGGACATACTTATTGCTTTGTATGTGAGCATTATGAACCTGGAGATGGCGCAGACCACCATCATCAGTCCGTCGCTACTAAGGTTATGATGAAAGGTATCCCTATTCGATTAAAGAAGCGGGGATTAACAGAAGAAACTTGCCGTAAGTTTCGCATTCACAAAGACGGAGACGTCTTAAGGTTCCATTATACAAATAAAAATGGACAAATTATTGCGGCTAAAGTAAAAACAAAAAGCAAAGACTTCTACTGGGAAGGTAAAAATACCGATAACCAGCTCTTTGCACAACACCTATTCCCTGACACGGGGTCAAGACTGACCTTGTATGAAGGGGAACTGGATGCAGCTTCAGGATACCAAGCCATGCCAACATGGCCTCATATGTCCGTACCTAATGGTGCTGCTGCTGCCAAAAAAGACTTTCAAAAAGTATTAGACTTAGCACAAGGTTATGAGACAGTTGTATTCTTCTTTGACAATGATTCAGCAGGCATTCAGGCCGCTGAAGAATGTGCCGCACTACTACCCCCAGGAAAGGCTAAGATTGCCCGCCTGGAGAAGTATAAAGATGCCTCCGATGCCCTTCAGCAAGGAGACATGGAGGCGATTCGCAAAGCTATCTGGGACGCAAAAACGTTCCGCCCTGATGGCATTGTTGCAGCCAAAGAACTTCTTAATTTAATTACTACACCAGAATTACCATGTGAACATGAGTATCCCTTCAAAGGACTTAATCAGAAACTACACGGGATCAGGTATGGAGAACTTGTCACACTTACTGCTGGCACTGGTTCAGGAAAAACCTCATTCTGCCGTCAACTTGCGACTCACCTCCTCCAAAATGGGGAATCGGTTGGGGTCGTGGAACTTGAAGCAAACAATAGAAGAACCGCACTAGGCTTAATGTCTTGTGCTCTAGGTAAGGCTTACCATATCGGAGAGCACAATGAAGAAGAACTCAGAACCGCCTATAGGGATAGTATTGCCAATTGGAATCTTTATATGTTTGATGGCTTTGGAAGTTTTGATCCAGATATCATCTATAATAGACTCGAATACTTGGCTACAGGACTTGATGTTAAAGTCATATTCCTAGATCACATATCAATTCTTATGTCTGGACTTGAAGGCGATGAACGTCGTATGATAGATCAGACCATGACCAAACTCCGTTCTCTAGTCGAGAGAACTGGAATCGCACTATTCCTTGTATCACATGTTCGACGAACACATTCCGATCAAGCCCATGAAGAAGGCGCCCGTGTCAACATTGGACAACTCCGAGGTAGCCACAGTATTGGACAGCTGTCGGATGGAATTATCGCGCTTGAACGAAACCAGCAAGCAGATAGAAGCAAGGCTGACACTACTGTCCGAGTACTTAAAAATAGGTACGCAGGAGAACTAGGTGTCGCTTGTAACCTTGCTTATGACCTAAACACTTGTACATTTCATGAAACTCAGATCCCAAACGAACCTGAATTCAATCCCGCCACCGATTTCTAAACATGAAGTGGTGCATCCAACAGAAAGAACAAGAGCAGATGATATTTATCAACATTACGAGCATCCTTGGTATAAGTTTAATTCTTCACAAGAACTCAAGAAACCAAACCCACCGACTGAGGAGGCTATTAAAAAAGCTAAGTTCGTAGACAAAACCTATCAATGGAAAAAGGAACTTTAAACCTTGCTTTTGATATAGAAACCAATGGACTAGACTCCACAAAGCTGCATTGTATTGTTACACAAGACTTGGACTCAGGTATTGTAGAAGAGTACAATGATGAACCATATGGTGACGGTACCTTTGATATAAAGGAAGATGCACCTATGACTAGTCACTCTATTACATCAGGACTTACCAGTCTTATGACTGCTGACAACATTATTTCTCATAATGGTATTGCTTATGATGTACCACAAGCTCAAAAGCATTACCCGTTTTTCAGAGAACTAATGGCTAAGCATTGGGACACACTAATTCTAAGTCGTTTCTACCATCCAAACCTATTAGACATAGATCTAAAACGTAAATGGAATTACATGCCAGCACGTTTGTATGGGTCACACAGCCTAGAAGCCTACGGGTATAGGTTAAAATGTTATAAAGGTGAGTTTGGTAAGCACACAGATTGGAAAGAGTGGTCACCTGAAATGCAGGAATACTGCAAACAAGACGTCGCTGTTCTCACTAAACTATGGAAACATTTCCAAAAATACCTGAACCCGTCATCTTAGAGCACCGCATTGCTGAGATGATGCAGGACCAGAAGCGCGTAGGATGGCCTTTTAATACACAAAAGGCACAGGAGCTAGAGAACACGCTATTGAACCGCTTACAGGAGCTTAGAGAGACCACTGAAGCGCTTTGTACGTATGTCCCTGGTAACCTATTTATTCCTAAGCGAGATAACAAAAAACAAGGTTACGTTAAGGGTTGTGAAATGCAACGCCTTAAGGATTTTAATCCTAGTAGCCGTGAACATATTGCTTGGTGGTTTAAAACTTTCCAGAAATGGAAACCAAACAAGCTAACTCCTACAGGTAAAGCCGTCATCGACGAGACTGTACTTAAGGAGATTGGATCTAAAGAAGCATTATTATTCCTTGAGATTCTGGTTATCCAAAAGAAACTCGGGATGTTGTCGCAAGGCACTAATGCATGGTTGAAGTTGGTCAAGAATGGCAGGCTTCACCATTCCTGTTTTATCGGTGCTCAAACACACCGAATGGCACACTCACATCCGAACCTTGCACAAGTAAGTTCAGATGCTGATTGTCGAGAATTATTTATTACAAAACCTGGTTGGAAGCTAGTCGATAGTGACCTTGCAGGTATTGAGTTAAGAATGTTTGCTCACTATCTTGCCCGTTACGACGGCGGAAGGTACCGTGATGTTCTTCTCAATGGTGACATTCACCAAGAAAATGCAGACAAGATAGGCATTTCCAGACGCCTAGTCAAGACAGTTACGTACGCGTTTCTGTATGGCGCAGGTAATACTAAGATTGGCCTATCATATGACCCAATGTTATCCCCTGACGATGCAACAAACAAAGGAAAAGAAATCCGCAAAGCTTATATGGCTGCCATTCCGGGTCTTAAAGAGCTTGTTGATGCTACCAAAGAGGTATCTAAATCTGGTCAGATCCGTGCCATCGACGGTCGTTATATCAGCGTTGACTCGGGACACAAGGCCTTAAACTATTTACTTCAGTCATCTGCTGGTATTATTGCCAAGAGATGGATACTGATAACACATGAGTGGTTACAAGCACTAGAAGTTAAGCATGAAAGGTACGCCTTTGTGCATGATGAACAGGTGTTTGGTGCGCCACCATCATCGGCTGATGAGGTTGCACGTTTGTGTAAATGCTCTGCACTAGAAGCTGGTGAATACTACAAACTACGTTTACCTATTACCGCTGATGCAAACATTGGAACCAACTGGTCAGAAGTCCATTGAATGGGCTGCTGGACTATTCGAGGGTGAAGGTACCCTCTACCGCCGTCGAAATGGTAGATGGCACATCCGTATAGCGATGGCTGATCTTGATGTCCTTGAATCTTTTCATGAAGTTATAGATGCAGGGCATTTGACTGGTCCATATCATCCACCAAGTCGGAAATCCCATTGGAAAAGTATGTGGCATTGGGAATCTGGAAAAAAAAAGGATGTTCTAGAAGTTGTTGAAAAAATGCTACCTTATTTAGGGCACAGAAGAGGACAACTTGCCAGAACCTGCCTAAAAGAATGGGGTAATGCTTAATGTTATTAATTGATGCTGACTTTATTGCTTACAAATCAGCTCAAGCTTGCGAGGAAGGTATTGATTTTGGAAATGATGTTATAATAGCTCAATCCAACTTCAGTCAAGTACTTAAAATCTTTGAGCGTGAGTTACGTAAAGTTACAACCGCTATGATGGATGATGAATTCATCCTATACTTTTCCAGCCCTAAAAATTTTCGGAAAGAAATTTCTGCCGATTATAAGGGTCACCGAAATAGACGTAAGCCACTAGGTTACAAACGTCTACTCAACCACTGTCAAAAAAACCACCGTTGTGTTCTTCGAGATGGTCTTGAAGCTGATGATTCTCTAGGTATAGATGCTACACAGTATCCAGATGAAACCACCATCATCGTGAGCCCTGATAAGGACATGCGTCAGATCCCAGGAGCACTCTGGAATATGATTGATGATGTAGAAGAGATCACAAAAGAAGATGGTGACAGATGGCATTTAATGCAGTGCCTAGCAGGCGATCCAACTGATGGGTACGCAGGCTGTCCAGGTATTGGGTTAAAACGTGCAGCTGATTTACTTAATAAAGCAGACTCTCCTTGGGATGCTGTCTGTAAAGCTTTTAAAGATAAAGGATTATCTGATAAAGAAGCTTTAATGAACGCACGGCTAGCTAAAATCCTACAACACGAAGACTACGATTATGACCGCCAGCAACCAATCTTATGGTCCCCAGTACTATAAACGTGGGTGTATAGAAGTTTGGGATTTCATTAGAGACCAAGAGTTGAATTTCCATCTTGGCAATGCTATTAAATATGTCTGCAGAGCAGGGCATAAACATAGCAAAATTGAAGATTTAGAAAAAGCAATCCACTATTTACAGAATGAACTCATCCACGAAAAAGAGCTTTATTTCAGAGCAAGCCAAGGAATTTCGTACCGCGTACAACCTGACGAACAGTCGAGCGAGACCGAGGAATTCGCATCAGAAAGATCTGATCGTAGAGGAATTTAAAGAGTTCCTTGAAGCTCAAGGTATGCTATTCATGCATGGTAGTAATGTACAAGCGGAATGCTTAAAAGAGCTTGCTGATTTAGTTTATGTGTGTTACCAGTATGCTGAGAACATGCGTTGGGATTTAGATGAAGCTCTTAACCGTGTACATGAAAGTAATATGTCCAAATTAAATGAAGACGGTCAGCCTATCTACCGTGAAGATGGGAAGGTTCTTAAAGGACCTAATTATAAACCACCAAACTTGGAAGATTTAGTTTAATGACTGCAAATGTGATCGCTCGGACAGGCCGAGTACAAAATTGGATAGATAATCCTGAAGGACGCCTGCCAGTATCATGCACCGTGTTTGTCGTTGACGATAGCATGGAAGGACCTGAAGGTATTGAAGCGTCATGGCGTTTTGTATCTCACGCCTTACGATTCGGTGCTGGAGTGGCAGTACATCTATCCAACCTTAGACCTAAAGGTTCTGAGAATGGACGTGGCTTAACAGCCAGTGGTCCAGTATCTTTTTTAAAAATCTATTCAGTACTAAATGAAACACTCAGACGAGGCGGGCATTATAAAAACGGAGCTGTGGTGGGGCATCTTGACCTTGACCACCCTGATGTCCTTGATTTCATTCGTACTCCTAGGGAAGAACTCGCCTGGGTCAAAAGATGCGTTAATATTGATACGGGAAAATGGCAAGGCACATCTATTGAAGTAAAACAAGCACTATTATATGGAATTAAAAGTGGAGACATCTGGCTCAACAAAATCAAATATGACGACAACGGAAACCGGATCAGAGGTAACGTGTGCCTTGAGGTATATTTGCCCTCACGAGGAACTTGCCTCTTACAACACGTCAATCTCGGTGCCTGTGAAATCGGCACGCTCCAAGAGGCTATCTTTACAGGTATGTCCGAGTTGTGCAATCTCCATAGCAAAACAGGCGTTGGAGAGAGCGGAGAGTATCTCCCTCCAGAAGTCGACAGGCAGGTCGGACTTGGATTCCTTGGACTCGCGAATCTCTTACGAAGGTATGGTGTAACATACGCTGAGTTTGGAGATGCGCTTAATCGTAATACAGGAACTACAAAAGCTGACCTTATTGTAGCTGAATTAAGACGAGGAGTACAGTTAGCAGCACAATGTGCTAGAGCAAATAAAATGGTAAGAGCATTTGCTATTGCTCCTACTGCATCGTGCTCTTATAAGAGTACAGATTTAGATAATTACACCTGCTGTCCAGAAATTGCACCACCAATTGCACGGAAGGTAGACAGAGATTCTGGTACCTTTGGTGTACATGCATATGATTATGGCAATGTAGAGATTGCCAGCGAGGTTGGCTGGGATGCTTACAAAAAAGTAGCAGACGGCTTCGTGAAACTATTAAATAATACGGGACTTCTTCACGGCTATTCGTTCAACTCTTGGAGTGACGTAGTAACCTACGACAATGCGTTCGTGGAAGAGTGGCTGAAATCACCTCAGACCTCCCTTTACTATTCCCTACAAGTAATGGGCGACGTGCAGGATAAGACGGATGCGTATGCAGCATTAGATCAAGCAGAAGTCGATGATTACTTGCAGGACATTTTAAATGAACCTGTAACATGTGATTGTCAAGAGTAATGAAACTAACACCTTATGATAAACTATTCGCAAGAAAACGTAAGTGGTCCCCAGTACAAACCACAGCAGGCACGCTACGCGAAGGCTCTGAAGAGACCATCAAGCGTGCTCTCGCAATACGTCATATGGAGCTACCAGTTGGTACCTTCATTACGGAAGGTCTTGAAAAGACTGTTCCCGAAAACGCTAGAAGACTACTAGAAGATAACGTAAAAGACGAAGAAAGACATGATCTTGCATTACAATGGTATGTAGATTCCCTTGGTGCAGATGAAAAAGCAGAAAAAGAAGCACTTAAACTAACCGATGCCTGGATTTCACACCCTGACCATACAATTACCAAAGCTCTGGTCGCAGAGCGGGCCATCTTCTTCGTTCTACTCCCTTTCTTTAGGTTTAACGGGGATGCTGCTCTTCGTACAATATCTGCAGATATATCGAGGGACGAGCAGATCCACGTTGGAACTAATTCTCTTGTATGTAGCGAGTTGGGTTTACGTCCTTCTCCTTCTCTGGATAAACTTAGGAAAGCCACAATTAACTGGATTACTGAACCTCTAGGTATAAATACTCAGGATCAATATTTAGATAGAAAATTTTGGACCGATTCTAGCGATCGGTTAATGTATGAAGGTAAAGCACCCGCGCTTTCTGAGACCAAGAACGCAAGAATGCCAGCATTTTTTGAACATGCAAATACAAACCTCCCAAAATACGCTTGAGTGGGGACGCATTGAGCGCCTCATAGATGACCTTGACGAGCAGTTTCCTGACAAATTTCCTGATCATACTCTCTCCGATAAGGAGATCGCATTTAGAGCAGGACAGATTTCTGTAATTAGATTATTAAAACAAAACTTATCGGAGTAAATTATGTGCGCTATGTTTGGAGGTGATCCAAAACCAGATACCCCTGACGTACCAGGACCACCAATACCAGCCCCACCACAAGCTTTAACTGAAAAGCTACCAGTACCGCTACCACCACGTAGAATAGATAGAGGTCCTCAAGATTTAGCTAGGAAAAAAGAAAGACCTATCGTTAAATCTAAAAAGGTTAAGAAAGATAAACTATCTCAAGGTACTACGCAGCTGCAGATTAATCCAACACCTCAAACAGGTGGTATCAACACAGGTACAGGTACACCTACAACAACACCTGCCGCAACTAATACAGGAGTAGTTAGACCATGAACACGGCACGTCAAAGATACCATAGACTATCTTCAGACCGTGACCAATTTCTTAACGTTGCGTATGACTGTGCAAAACTGACTATACCTACACTGCTGATGAGAGATGAGCAAACTACTTATTCTCAGTTTGAAACTCCTTGGCAATCAGTAGGAGCAAAAGGTGTAGTAACTCTAGCATCTAAACTAATGCTTGGGTTGCTACCACCTTCTACTTCATTTTTTAAACTACAAGTAGACTCATCCCAATTAGGTATTGAGATTCCTGCCGAAGCTAAAAGTGAATTAGATCTTAGTTTTGCTAAAGTAGAACGTATGATCATGGAAAGCATTGCTGCCTCTACTGATCGAGTTCAGATTTTTTCAGCCATTAAGCATCTAGTTGTTACTGGAAATGCTTTAATATATATGGGTAAAGAAGGTATAAAAATGTACCCGCTTAACCGGTATGTAGTTGATAGAGATGGTAATGGTAATGTAGTAGAGATAGTAACAAAAGAAAAGGTTAACAAAGATTTAATCTTAAACGTTGAGGTACCTGATAGTCAGAGTTCTGTTGATAACAGTGGCTCTTCACATGATCCTAAAAATGTAGAAGTATATACTTGTATTAAATTAACCAAGAAGGGTTGGACTTGGCACCAAGAAGTTGATGATAAAATTATCCCTGATAGTTTTGGTAAAGCTCCTAAAGATAAGAGCCCATTCCTACCTTTACGTTTTGTAACAGTTGATGGAGAAGATTACGGTAGATCCAGAGTTGAAGAATTCCTGGGTGATTTAAAATCACTTGAAGCTTTGATGCAAGCCCTTGTCGAAGGTAGTGCAGCTGCAGCTAAGGTTGTCTTTACTGTGTCTCCTAGTGCAGTCACTAAACCAGCGTCATTAGCACAAGCAGGTAATGGTGCTATCATTCAAGGTAGACCAGATGATATAGGGGTTGTACAAGTCGGTAAGACAGCTGACTTCCAGACAGCTTATCAGCTTGTTACTGTGTTAGAAAAACGTCTTTCAGAAGCATTCTTAATAATGAATGTGAGAGATAGTGAACGTACCACTGCAGAAGAAGTACGTATGACACAGATGGAGTTAGAGCAACAACTAGGTGGACTATTCAGTTTACTTACAGTTGAATTCTTGATTCCATATCTGAACCGCAAGATGCATACACTAGAGATGTCTAAGCAGATACCACCTATACCTAAGAAGATGGTCAAGCCTACTATTGTAGCTGGTATTAATGCTTTAGGTAGAGGTCAGGATAGAGATGCACTCATACAATTTATCACTACCATTGCTCAAACAATGGGACCAGAATCTTTACAAAGTTTATTAAATCCAGATGAAGCTGTTAAGCGTCTTGCTGCTGCTCAAGGTATTGACGTTCTTAATCTCGTCAAGACTGTTGAAGAACGCAATCAAGAACAAGCAGCTGCACAGCAACAACAAATGGTTCAATCACTTACTGACCAAGCTGGTCAATTAGCTGGGACTCCGATAATGGATCCTAGTAAAAACCCTTTACTACAAGGACAACAACCACAAACCGCTTAAACCACTATGGCTGAAACACAAACTTATACTTTTGATACTTCTGATGATCCAGTAGCTATTGAACAAGCCGAACAAAGAGATGCGGAAACTCTAGAGATCGGTGAAAAGATGATGGCCGAGCAAGAGAATCTCTTGGCTGGTAAGTATAAAAATGCTGAGGAGCTTGAGACAGCTTACAAAGAATTAGAAAAGAAGTTAGGTGAAAAAGACACACTTGAGAGAGAAGCAGGAGATGAAGAAGTTCCTGTGGATACCAAGAAAGAAACATCTGAAGAGAACTTATTTCCCGATTCAGATGGAAATAAACTTGAAGGTTATCTAGAAGATGGTTCAGTAAATTATGATTCAGTAAACACTTTATACGGTGAAAAACTTGGTAGTATATTTAAAGAATCCAATGTAGATCCGTTTGAAATCAGTAAACATTTCCATAAAAATAATGGAGAGATAACTGATGAAATGTATAAATCTCTTACTGACACTGGTTTATCTAAGTCAGCGATTGACTCATACTTAACAGGTAGAGCAAAGCAGATGGGTTATGATATCGGTGCTGATGCAACATCTAATGATCTTGGTGAAGACACTATAAAGGAGATGCAAGGTTTAGCAGGAGGTCCTGAAGGTTATTCTGATCTTATGGGTTGGGCTACTGATAATCTAAGCGAAACTGATATCAATGCATTTGATGATGTCATAGCAACTGGCAATGCTTCCGCAGTACGATTCGCAATTAAAGCACTTATGGGACAATATGAAGATGCAGTAGGAGTTGATTCAAACCTAGTTCAAGGTAAGAAGACTGCTCCTGTAGAAGGTTATCGTAGTATGGCAGAAGTTGTTCGAGATATGAACAATCCTTTATATGACAAGGATGATGCTTACCGCGCTGATGTTCGTAGAAAACTAGAACAATCTAATCTTAAATTATAATGCCTTATGTAAACGGAAAGAAATATCCTTACACTAAAAAAGGTAAGGCTTCAGCGAAAGCTGCTCAAAAAAAATATAGACCAAAACCTAAATAACTTAACCTTAATCATGTCAAACGATCGAAGTGGCTATCAGCCAAAAAGTCCTAAAAAAGTTCTTAAAGAATTTTATGATGCTTTCAAAAGTAGAAAGGAGAGTTATGGTAAATACATGAAAGATGTACCAAAGAAAAATAAGTAATGTACATCGTGCCGACCTGAACTTTCATCCTCGGCCATTAACTTACATTCTTTAATTTAATGACCAAATCAAACGTATTCCCTAATGAGCCTCAAGTCGAAGTGATCACACCACCTACAACTGAGGAGTATCTACAGAATGCTGAACGTGTAAACGGGTGGCTGGCAATGATTGGATTCAATGCAGCTGTCGGTGCTTACATATTCACTGGACAAATCGTACCTGGAATCTTCTAGGTCGCATCACACCGCGTCCGTTCATCCCTTTCGGGACGCATGAAACCGATTCATGGAACGGGGAATCGGTACTGAGGAACTCAAATGCAAACTGCAAAAAAGATCCAACTCAAGTATCGCGGTGTGCCTTATACAAAACAAACACACTGAACTTTAAAAATGAAAAGACTAGCTCTAGTTATAGCCTCCATGCTCGCTGCAGGTCCAGCTTTCGCAGGCCCCTACGTCAACGTGGAGAGCAATGCCAACTATACCGGTTCTGACTATGATAACCGTACCACTGACTTCCACTTCGGTGTAGAAGGTGGTGGTGAAACTATCGGATGGTATGCTCAGGGAGGGCCAGCCATTGTTGCAGAGGATGGAGAAGATAACGACACTCGCCTATCAGGTAAAGTCGGTATCAACGTCAATGCAACAGAAGCTCTTGGTGTCTACGGAGAACTCGCAGTACTAACTGCTGAGGACGAAGATGATGACAAGGCATGGTCAACCAAAGTTGGAGCAAAACTTAACTTCTGATTAGTACACGGGGGCCTTCGGGTCCCCATTATTTTTTAACTATTATGATACAATCACCAATGTATTCTTTGTTTGATTATATGCTTTCTCCACCTGTACGAACAGTCGTTGTCGTATCAGAAAATCAATTAAACGACTTGAGACTTCAACAGGTAAATGAAGAAATCGAAGTTATCGAACGACAGCAGAAAGAACTTGAAGCTGCATACAATCGCAGAAAACAAAATCTTTCAGATTCTCTGGCCAGTCTTGGCGCCGAAGTAAAGAGACTGACGCCTGCTAAAACAACAAAGAAAAATGTCACAGCAAAGTAATGCCAATCCAGCCTTTGTCCATCCTTATGGACCGGAGCCTGTGATTGATATCGCTGATCCTCAACCTAAACAAAAGGAAGAGGAGGAAGATCTAAGCTTAGAAGAAGCTTTGTCTACACTATAAACAGGAGAAGGGGCACCTCAGAGTCGGACCCCTTCTTCATTGGTAAGAGCCCGTACGCGGATACCTCTTGCCGTCTAGACGGTGGGATAGACCACAACAAATGATCAAAAATTTCAGCTGAGAAACGTAAATATTTTTAATTCTTTTTTATAAATGGCTCAACAATCAACCCAGCACACCGCTTCGCTTACGAGGCCGGGTGCTAATAACGGTGGTTCAGACCCCCGTGCGTTGTATCTTAAGTTATTTTCAGGAGAGATGTTCAAAGGCTTCCAGAATAACACGATCGCCAGAGATCTAGTTATGAAGCGTACCCTTAAGAACGGCAAGTCATTGCAGTTCATCTATACGGGTCACACAAAAGCCGAGTATCATACTCCAGGAAATAGCATACTAGGTAACGATGACGGTGCTCCACCAGTAGCAGAGAAGACTATCACTTGTGATGACCTTCTCATCTCTAGTGCATTTGTATACGAACTTGATGAGACACTAGCGCATTATGAGTTGCGTGGTGAAATCTCTAAGAAGATCGGTTATGCACTAGCTGAAAAGTATGACCGTCTAATCTTCCGTGCAATCACACAAGGTGCACGTAAAGCTAGCCCAATTACTAAGGCTAACTTTTTAGAACCAGGTGGTACACAAATCCGTGTTGGTAATGCAAATACCCCTGCTCAGTCAGAAGCATTCGATGCTGATAGCCTAATCGATGCATTCTATGATGCAGCAGCTGCTCTCGATGAGAAAGGTGTTAGCACAGATGGACGTGTTGGTGTACTAAACCCAAGACAGTACTATAAGTTGATTCAGAAAGTCGGAGACGGTGGACTGGTTAACCGTGATGTACAGGGTGCTGCATTGCAATCTGGTCAAGGTGTAGTAGAGATTGCTGGTATTAAGATCTACAAGTCAATGAACATTCCGTTCTTTGATAAGTATGGTGTTAAGTACGGCATCACTGATGGACCTGCTGATCCAGGTAACACAGGATCGTTCATCTCACAACAGATTGAATCTGCTAAAGGTTCTGATACCGGAATTAATACATCCGAGGGATACGGTCAGGGTCTACAGCAATCTGATGGTACACCTACAGGTGGTGATGGTAACTTTAACCATTCTTGCGGACTTATCTTCCAGAGAGAAGCTGCAGGTGTAGTTGAAGCAATTGGACCTTCTGTACAGGTAACAAGTGGTGATGTATCCGTGATTTACCAGGGAGATGTCATTTTAGGAAGGTTGGCTATGGGCGCCGAATATCTCAACCCAGCTGCTTGCGTTGAACTCTACGCAGGTAACGCTACAGGCAACTCTGCTTGGAGTTAATAGTTTTTATACATTATTTATGGGGACCTTCGGGTCCCTTTTTTTTATTATTATGGCAGTCGTATCTTACGGTACATCCACCGAACTGGATGCAGTAAACTCAATCTTAATGAGTGTCGGAGAGTCACCTGTTAATACATTAAGTGTTCAAAGCCCCGAAGTGGCTATTGCTCAGAAAACTCTTCGGCAAGTATGCCGTGAGGTTCAGGCTGAAGGGTGGGTATTTAACACAGAAACTGAATATGCAATACCGCTTGATTCCAATAATCATGTAATCATACCTAACAACGTTTTACAAATAGATGTTAACCACTTTAAGCATGCAAACGATTTTCATGTTATAAGGAAAAACGATAATGGAGTAATGAAGTTATATGATTTAATTGAACATAGATTTAATTTTGAAAACCTAAGTGAAGATAAATTATATTGTGATATAATATGGATGGTTGACTTTGAAGATATACCACAAGTCTTTAGAGATTATATAACCGCTAGAGCTTCAAGGATCGCTAATACCCGCATGGTAAATGATACAAAAGCTTCTCAACTGTTAGTCCCTGAAGAGACTATGGCTAGAGCAGTAGCATTAGAGTATGAAACTAAACAAGCTGATTATAATATCTTTAATGATCAGCAATATCGTACCAATCCTAGTACCGTTTACCGACCATATAAAGTTCTACAGAGAAGGTAATGGCAGCAGTAAATCAACCTATACCTAATTTTACAGGTGGTGTGTCACAACAACCAGACTCACGTAAATTTCCAGGACAGCTTAGAGTATGTGATAATATTGTACCAGATTTAGTACACGGTTTAATCAAACGACCACCAGGAGAATTCCTATCTAAACTAGCTAATGCTAATGATACTGGTTTCTGGTATGAAATTATAAGAGATGGTGATGAAAAATTTCTAGTACAAATAACACCTGCAAATCATGCTAGTAATCCCATTAGAGTTTGGGCACTAACAACTGTAACATATAGTGGTACAACATTTGCACCCGGCGCAGAGCTGACCGTTAATCAAGCTAATTCAGGTTATTCTTATCTTAATGGTTGTACTTCTGCACCTGGTGTTTTAGCTTTACAAGATTATACATTAGTAACTAATCCTCAAAAAGTTGTTCAAGAATCTGGTAACCCTCCTGTACCTATATTACAGGTTGGAAGTGGACCTACTAGTACATCGTATGGCGATGGTGCTAAATACGCTCATGCTGAGTTAGATGTATTATCATATAACACTGAGTATGTATTATATAATACACTTACACCACCAACTAGGAATACTTACTGGCGTGTAACCGGTATGTCTATTGATTTTTATGATGATGACGGTGGTACTAACTGGATCCAAGGTAACACTGATAATCATGACCATACTGTAGGACCAACATTCATTGAAAACCACGGTCATAACCCACCAGATGGTGATCATGGTAAATATAATGGACAAATACTTTGGTCTGCAAATGGAGGAGGACCTAATGTATTTGTATCATGTAGATCTGATGCTAACCTTACACACTATGCTAGTTCACATAATGATGCAAAGACTTTAAATGGTGTTAAAGTTAATTGTTTTAAATTAACTAGCATAAGTAATAACACTAATGATACTAACTTTAGTTGGAATGTAGGTGATGTAGTTCATATCAATTTTAACTCAAGAAAGAACGGAAGTAGTCCTGGTAATTACAGTACTTTTTCAGCAGATGGTGATTTTGAAGTGATACATAGAGTCAGTAATACTGAGATTTGGTGTTGGGCTCCTTCAGCTCCATCTGGTAGTAGTGATACTGGTGATTGTACTATAAGACCTGCAATTTATGATGTACAAGGTGGTGTAACTGTTAACTCTGTTAACTTCCAAGATACTGATGAGAGGTTGTTCGATGCTGATGATAACGATGAGATGGATACATCAGGAGACTCATCTCAGTTCTTAGGTTTTGGTTATGACACCAAGTATACAGCAGAAGTTACTATTAGAAGTGGTGGTATTATAAAATGTCAAAACGAAGATGATGCTAAAAAGTATTTTATTGACGTTAAGATTGAAGGTAAGTATTATAGAGTATCAGTAGACGCAGTTGAAAAAGTTGAAACTTATGAAGGTAGTGCTGCTACAGGAGGGTATGCTTTTTATAGAACACCTACTGCAGCAGAGACTGGAATACTTTCTGTTTCTACATTACTTGATAACTTAAAAGACAGTGTTAATCAACATTTAAGTAAAGGCACTGCTCTTGCTAATTCTCAAGTTATAGGTACTGGTTTATTTGTCGATCTAAATGGAGCAACTGCTCATAAATCTACTATTAATTTTGTAGGTGGACAAGCTGATCAAGGTATGACAGTGATTGGTAGGTCAGCCAGGAATATATCTAAACTACCAGCTGAAACTGTAGATGGTTATATTGTAGAAATAAACAACAGTGAGAATACTGAAAGTGATAATTACTACATGAAGTTTATAGCTGATAACGGTGCTTCAGGTACAGGTAAGTGGGAAGAGTGTATGCGTCCGAATAAATTTAAAGATAGTGGTGATACTATAAACGACGGTTGGGATAAGAGTACTCTACCACACGCTTTGGTTAATAACCGTGACGGTACTTTCACTTTTCAACCATTTGACGAAACTGACACGGCTCCTAATTTCTGGGCAAAAAGAGATACAGGCGATGATGAGACTAACCCTTATCCTAGTATTCTTGATCAAAAAATTCAGCAATTATTTTTTCATCGAAATAGATTAGGTTTTATTTCAGATGAAAATGTTATAATGAGTAGACCATCAGATTATTTCAATCTCTGGAATGTATCTTCTATTACATATACTGAAGATAACCCTATTGATATAACAGTTAATGATACTAAACCAGCGTTTATTAGACATACAATACCATACCAAGCTGGTGTTTTAATGTTTAGTGATAATGGTCAATTCTTATTATATAGTGAGGCTGAGATATTTAGTGCTAAAACTATTAGATTAAAGAAACTATCTAGTTATGAATCTTCTGCAGATGTAGCTCCTATAGATTTAGGTACAAGTACAATGTTTACTTCTAGTGTATCTTCTTATACAAGAGCTTTTGAAGCACGGGTTACTGGTACAGATTCACCACCGTCTGTGCACGAACATACTAATTTTGTACCTGAGTATATACCTAAAGATATAACATTACTTAAAAATAGTCCTGTACTTGGTATCGCAACTTTTGGTAAGAAAAATTCAAGTGAGATTTATCATTTTAAACATGCTGAAGAAGGCAATCAACGTGTACAAACAGCCTTTTATAGTTGGACTTTACAAGGTACTTTACAGCACTGCTTCTATAATGCCGGTCTGTTCCATACAGTTACTAAACATGGAAGTGATTATATACTAAGTAAATATGAGTATGTAACCGATATTGATGTTAATAGCTATACTGTAGATGGTGATGCTGCTGATGTAGGTAGTCGTTTAAAAATTGCTAGAGGTTTTGAAGGTCACCTAGATTGTATGGTAGTGAAATCAGGAAGTGATATAGTAGTTTCAGGAGGTAACTCTACAGTTAAGAATATAGGTTATACACCTACTAGTGCTGCTGATTTTTATTTCGTTGGTTTAACTGGCGATGATGCTGCAGGCACAGTAAAGAAAGCTGATTCAGTCAGTAGTGCTAATAGTGGTAGTGCGGTGTTTAATGGTATTGACTTAACTGGATGGACTGTAGCTGTAGGTTATAAATATACAGGTATTGTAGAATTACCTAATTATTATATGTCTTTAGGTAGTGGGGGTATTTATGATACTAACGCTGATCTTAAGATATCAGCACTTAATTTTGATTTAGGTGTATCAGGTCCTATGGAGTTCCACTTAACTTCAACTGATGAGTATGATGATGGTTCTGGTAATATTACCAAAGCTTTTGACGATTATACTCAGTATGAATCAGGCTTGATAGCAAACCGAAGTAAGTTTAGTAAAGTACCATCTGCATTACAGGAATCAGTTAGAGTACCTATATATAAAAAGAATAAAAATTATAATTTAACTATAAAATTACCTGACCCTTTTTACACAGCCATAATCTCAGGAAGCTGGGATGGCATTTATAACCAAAGAAGACATGTACGAAAGTAAGTTTATCAAGCCCCTCACGCCAGAGTTAGCTCTACGTGTGGGGCAAAACTTACGTTGGGAAGACCGGCGTGAAGTTGAAGAAACAACAGGATACTCAGCTGAGGCTATGTGTGTCCATGCTTACTATAGTTCCGTAAACGGAATCTCTGTTTATTTTGAAGTACCCAACGGCAAGGCTGCCGGAGTGGCGGGTGTTTCTCCTGACAATATAATATGGATGTTATGTACTGATGCTAGTACAGAGTATCCACATACATTTATAAGAGAAGCACGACGCTGGGTAGATAGTCTACCTAATTCTTATTTATATAATAGAGCAGATATGCGGAATGAAAGTCATATCAAATTACTTAAGCTATTAAAGTTTAAGTTTATAAATTACCATGTTAAAAATGGTGTCCCTCTTATTGAGTTTATAAAGCTATGTGTACAGGACCAGCCTTTCTGAGTGGTATGACCACTTTTATGACAACCTACACTCAACAAATAACGGCTTATGGCCAGCAAAAAGAAGCAGTAGATCGTCATAACAAACAAAAACATCGTCATTTTCTTAATGAATTACAGATAGTTAGGCGACAAGACCAGATAAATGCGAATGTATATACTGAGAGATTAAAAGCTAGACATGAAGATATTGAAGCTTACGCTGTAGCAAAAGATATTCATCAATTAGCTGCTAGTTTATCTGATGCTAGTAGTCAACTATCTTTTAAAGAGAAAATCCAAGAAGGTTTATTTAGTGTACAATCTAACCTTATAAAAGAGTTGCAAGCTCAAGGTGAACTAGCTGCAAGTGGTGTACAAGCTGGTAGAAGTTTAGGAGCTCTTGCAGAAGATACTATGCGTAAATTTGGCTTTGCAGATTCTATGATAGAAGAATCTTTTGATTCTAGCCAAACAGCATTAGGTATTAATCATTATAGATCTGCTATAGGTCAATACAATGCAAGTGTAGAAAGTTGGAACCAGATAGATCCTGGACCAACTTTAGCTCCACTACCTGGACAACAACCTAGTAGACCATTCTATGAGCCAGATCCAGAACCAGTTAATGCTTTAGATGCTATTATGCAGGGTGTATTTGCAGCAGCTATGACAGGTATTGCCGGTTCAGGAGGAGGAGGATCACCACCACCAGGAGGAACAGAAGTTGCTGGAGTATTCGGTGGTACTGAGGCAGCCAGTAGTATTTATAGTGGTGGTGCTGAGGCACTCAATTTTAATACTTCACTTAATCTAGGATATGATATACCATATTTTTCAAATATTTCGAATTTTAATTTTGGAAGAGGAGCTTGGTTAGGAGGAGGTTCAAGTTTACCTTTTAATACTGGTGCAGCTTCCATTGTACCACCAAATACAGTGCCTCCAAATATCCGGAGTGCATTAAGAGGTATGGGTGGACAACGTAGTTCACTAGCAATACGTTATAGTTCTCCTGTACTTGAAGGTCAGTCTGCTACACAGTGGGGTGGACTTAATAATAAATGGAGTTTCCCAGGAGTCCAGCAAAATCTTGGTCTTACTGGTGATTATACTAGGCTTGGTAAAAGTACCCTTATTAAGGATCCTACAGGTGGATTCATGCCACAAGAACAAACAGTAGGTGCTTTTGCAGATGACGCTAATTTAAAGTTTGGACAGAGAAAAATTAACGTTCAATATTTTGATAAGGGTGGTGTTAGAGGTTTAAGATATGCTAATCGAGCGGCAGCTGAGGCACACCTTGGTACAGGTAGAGTTAGTGATACACTAGTATCGCATGAGGGCCAATTTGGATTACAGCTTAATCGTTTCCAAATAGCCGAGCTTCAGCAATGGGCTGATATGTTCCCAGAGAACCTTGGTGTAGATGTATTTAGTGGACAAGGATTTTATGTCAATCCACTTCGAATAAACCCCAATTGGTATGGTCCCAGTGCTGTCAACCAAGCAACAACCTATATAGCCTACTAAATAATTTATTATGCAAAACACATTTCGTGGGCAAATACAACCCCACAGTCCACAACGTATAGCAACTGCTAACACAGCTAAATTTGCTAATCAAAAAGTAAAAGATCTTCAAGTAGAAGGGCAGCGAGAGATTGCTGGGATGAGAGTTGCAGCCCAAAGTATGGATAAAGCTTATAAAGATCGTAACCATTATTTAGATAAAAAAGCTGAAAAAGAGTTAACAAAAGCTGCTGCTTGGAGTACTAGAATTAATACGCTTGTAAAAGATGCTATAATCCCAAGGCTGGAACAAGAGAGGATTAATAAAAAGATTGAAACATATAACAGTGGTATTAATCTAGCCTTACGCTTAGAAGCAGGTGACCCATCAGTAATACCTTATTTTGAAAAAAATGATGAGTATTTTAAAGCCTGGGAAGAACAGAAAAAATTAATATCTGATGGTTATTCTAATGTTGTTGATGAGATTAAAAAACAAGAGTTAAATTATAAGTTAACTCAAGGTAAGTTACGTTTTGATGAAGAATGGAAACTATTACAAGTACAAAAAATACTAAGTAATGATATAGCTATACAAGGTTTCAGATCTGCACAAATACAAAGGGCTGTAGGTGATTACCCTGGTTGGAAACAAAGTGTTACAACACCAAGACTCGATCCAGAAAAAGGTCAGGATTATTGGGTACAAGTTCAACACGGTGGTGAAATAAGAAATATTAATGTTAATGCAGAGTATGAGACTATAAGTGATATAGATTTAAGAAACAAAGTTGATGGGGCATTACTGTGGGATTATATAAATGCTAATGATGGAGTAGGTCCTGATGGTAGATCAGATTTACCTCAACAAGCTATACAAAAACTTTTAATAAATCCATTAGTAAAAGAGCTGAATAAAGAAAGGCAAGAAGACTTAAATGCACTTAGAGGCGATGTAAACGAGGTAAGGAAAAATAGTTTCACTATAAGACTGGATAACGATTTACAAAATGCTGAAAATGATGGAGGTGAAAAATTCTTTCAAACTCTTAATGCAATTGCTCTAATACCAGTTGGGAAAAACCATTTATGGGAATCACAAGAGGCGAAGAAGAAGTGGATAAAGACTGCCATAATTACTAGTCTTTCAAAAATAGGTCAAACTCCAAGATCAGGTTTTAATGATATATATGATGTTATACCTATACTTACAAAAGATAAGTTAAATATACCTGGTCTAGGTAAGATGTCTTTTTCTAGTTATCTAGGTTATCACGGGAATGATTTACATGAATTTTTAGGTAAACTTAAAGCAGAGAGTGTAAATAGAAATCAGATTGAGGAGGCCTCCGCTGCGGCAGAAGTATCAATTGGACTAAGAACCTTAAAAAATGAATATCTGAAAGCTGTGGCTAGTGGTGATCCAAAAGCTAGAGCCAAGTATAATGCAGGCGTTCATGAGCTTACTGCAAATAGTAACTGGTTTCAGGCACAGTCTGAAAAGAAAAAAAAAGAAATATTAGATAGGTATGCACCACCTTCTACATTCCAGGATTATAATACATCTAAGATTTGGCTAGAAGGCGAGAAAGGACGCTGGGACATTGAGGGATCAAAACCAGAAATTACTAGTGATTTTATTACAGAGAATAATCCTAACTTTAACCCTAAGTTATTAAGGGAGTTAATAGATAATGGGGTTGTTGTAAATGAAACCTTTGCTGAATTAGATGATCCTCATAGTGCAGGAAGTAAAGCTTTTGATAACGCTTATCCGGAACTAACGAAGTTATTACAAGAGGCCTCTGGTCGTAAGAGTAGTGATGAACTTATCAAGACAGATAATGGCTGACAACCCTAATATATTCAAAAGTCGATTCAGTGATTCGCAATGGGCTGTTATAGAAAAAACCTATAGCTCACGGGCATATAACGATGGTATTAACTTTAACTATCAATCACGTAGTGGTTTTACAGGCATACCTCATAGACTTCCTCCTTCGATAGTCCAGACAGCAGTAAAGAATCAAACCTTTAATACAGATATAAGGGACCGTATATTGAATAATGATAATCCAATAGACAAGAAAGGTGGAATACTAGCACCATTTGACGCACAAGATTCAGCCGGATTTGAATTATATAGTACAAGTAATGAAGGTGAAGTATCGTTTTCTCAAGCTATACAAACACTAGCAAGACTAGACGATAGAAATCGTAGTCTAGTAGATATCTACTGGTTACAGCAAGATAAGATTGGTCAAACAAGGACAGACTTTAAAACTCTATATCCGATTACTTGGGAAGAACATAAACTCCATAAGCAGCAAAATAAACAAACCCATGACTTAATAAAACAAGGTGGTGAAGCCACATCCCGTGCTAACGATCTGATGGCAAATCAAGAAGACTTACCTATTAGTTATAGAATTAATAATGATAAGTTTGCTTCAACATTTGAAGGACCAATACCTGAGATACATTTTAATTCAGATTTAATCTATGGTGCTGAATTACAAAGTACGAGTTATGCTGAATTTTTAAAAAACCCTAAAGATCAACTTAAAGCAAGTAGATGGTTAAGTCAGAAGTATTTAGCATTAGCCTCTGTAAAATCAAACAATCCAACTGTTATAATACGTATGGCAGCAACTGCTATAAAGTTTGGTGGGGATAATATGGGTAAGTGGAATAATATAGAAGATATAAGTGATGGTAAAGGTGGTTTTTGGAAAGAAGGTGATGATCCTAATATGGATTTATACTCAATGGGTATTTATAATTCATATAGAGCTGGTAATAAAATCACTTCAGAAATGTTTACACCTGAAGCTGTACGGGTTGGGACAAAAATAAGTGAAAATGAAAGAGTAGAATTTCTTGCAAAACTACGTACCGGTAATATCCCTTATGTACCTTCCGCTGATGTACTACCTGTTCTTGAAAGACAAGAAAATATAAAGACAGCACTTGAAGCAGCAAGAGATGAAGCATATATAGCAGTACCTTTAGCTAGAAATTTATTAGGAGATACAGTTGTGGATGGACTTTTAGCTGCTAATAGAGGTAATTATCGTGGATTTCAAGAAGCTTTATGGAAACTATTTAATGAACAAGAATGGACGAACTAAATGAAATGTCAGCTGAAGAAGCTGCATACAGAGGTAGTACGCCTATCCTTACAGATCAATATCAACAAGGAGAGGTTGAAGAAGTGGAAGAGGACCAAGGTTTTCTTCCTGATAATCCTATAGAATTAATTAAAGAAGCTGGTAAAGCTGCCCTTGGTGGTACTGCTGATGCTGTAGAAAGTGTTGGTTCATTCGCTGAATTAGCTGGAGATACCTTTAAAACAGGTGTTAACCGTCTATATGGATCTGGCACACGAGATAGTCAAAACCCTTTTAGTGAGGGTTATGTTGCTCGTGATGCTGGATGGTTAGATATACCAGACCAGCTTATCCCTGAAAATAATTCAGGGTTAGGTAGATTAACTAGAGGTCTTGTTGAATTCGGTGTGCTAACAGCAGCTACGGGTGGTGTTGGTGGATACACAGGAGCAGCTGCAAAGACTAGTACAAAACTAGCAGCAGCAGCTAGAGCAGCCGGTATGGGACGTAAAGGGGTCAAAACAATTAAGTTTGTCCATAAAGGTCTTGTAATCGGCGCTGAAGGTGCTATGGCTGATTTAATATCTAGTAGTTCTGAAGCTGCTAATATAGCCAACTTAGTAAATGAACACGCACCTTGGGTACCTTTCTCTGAAGCTTTGGCTGTCGATCCTGAAAAGGATGGATACTGGATATCTCGTCTCAAAGCTATCGGAGCTGGAGCTGGTGTTAACCTCGCAACGTGGGGTATGGCTGGCTTTATTAGAGGTGCATGGAAAGGATTTAAAGCAAGAAAAGCAGGAGCAACTGTAGATGAAGCGAATGCAATCGGTAATAGAACGATGGAAGAGTCGATCAACCGAGATGCTAGCCTTGACCAAGAAGCGGCTACTGAAATGGCTGCTAACCGTTTCGTTGAGGGACGTGGCGTACCTCATGTTAACCCTAGAGAAGAATACTTACGTAAATACCTCAATGAAGAGGAAATTGCTCGATATACTGATCCGGCTACAAGTGCAGCTGATCGTCAAGGGTTGGAAACTTTAGCTGAGAAAACAGGTAAAGACCAAGGAGATGCTTGGGATCCTTCTATAGGATTAAGTGCGAAACAAAGTATTCAAGCGCCTGATCCTTTTGTCAATCCAAGACGGTTTAATGATTCAGAACGTTCTACATTCCGTCCTGATTCTCCAGATCCTTTAACATCTAGTGTTGCCGAGTCTATATCTGATATGAAACGTGGTGGTCCAGGACAAAGTTCCTCACCACTTTTCACTGAATCAGCTTTAAAAAGATTAAGTGGTAACAAACCAGAACTTGCAAAATATATAAAAAACCTTTCTAAAGATTTAGCACGAAAAGTTTTTAGCAAAGATTTAGAATCAACCTTAAATTTCAAAGATGTACAAGCTCTTATCATCAAACAAGCAGATGACATGTTTGGTCTTATAGAAGGAGGTGGTGAAGAAGCAGCTAAAAATCTTGCTAATAATTTTAAAAAAGGTAAAGATTGGATTGAATGGGTTCATGATGGAGATAGTATTGTATCAGGTACTGCTTCTCAGAAAATGGCTTTACAGCTAGTCATTAATAGTCTAACTAAACAAGCCTTTGATATAGCTCAATCTACAAAAGGTTTACAGGATACAGCACCTTTAACACGTCAATTAGAACAAATAAACGAAACGTTAAAGGTTGCATTAACTGAACATAAGAAGGTAGGTTTCATGACTGGATCTGAACTTAGATTCCAGAAAGGTGATACTATATCCCCATCAATGCGTCGTCAGATTGAAGAAGGTTTAAATAAAATTGAAGTTGAAACTAATGAGTTCTTTGATGAACTGGATAGATTAGCTAAAGATGGTGATTGGACCTTACGTCGACAGTTATCAGAAGCTTATGAATTATCTGGTGGTAATGTAAGAACGCTTCAAGACATGAAGAGATACCTTAGAGCTCAAATTACAGGAGGACGTTTACATGGTAAATCAATACCAGGTCATATAAGAACTGAACTACGGTCTACGTTCTATAATTCCATCCTAGGAGCTATAAAGACTCCTGTTAAAGCTATTACAGGTACTAATCTAGTCGCTACTTTACGTCCATTCCAGGCGTATTTAGGTTCTCATTTAACAGGCAATAAGGTAGATAAAACTCTAGCTGCAGTACAGATTAATGCTTTAGGAGAAGCTTATGCTGAAGGATTCCGTATGTTTAAACATAACTGGGATCTTGGAGTCAACCGTATGCCACAGACATATATGGGTAGGTTTGACTTTGAAAAAGATATTCAAGATTTTAAAGCACTAAAAGAACATTATCAACAGCATGGAAATGCTGCAGAAAAAGTAAGTTATAATTTTTTAAATTCTGTTATAGATTTTAATAATAATCCCTGGGTACGGTACTCACAAAATGCTATGGGAGCTGGTGACGCATTAGCTAGGACTATTATTGGTCGTATGGAAATGCGGATGACAGCTGCTAAGAGAGCAATAGAAAGTGGTATTGATCTTGATAATGTTGAAGCCTGGGCTAAAAAATACGAGGAAAATTTTAGGGAAGAAATTTTTAAGAAAGGTGAGTATGGAGAATGGGTAGTTTCAGACAAGGCTACTAGACTAGCTGGTGATGAAGCAGCCATGACAAAAGCACTTGAAGGGAATATCGCAGGCTTTGAACGTATAGCCCAAGCATTTGGTATGAGAGCATTTTTCCCGTTTGTAAGGACTGGATTTAATGCACTTAACCTAGCATGGCAGCATACAGATGGTGCCAGACTTACCAACAAATGGTTTGATATCATGAATGGTGAGAATCTTGCTAAATATGGTATAAAAGATAAGTTTGATTTACAGCATCAGCAATCTCTAATGAGAGGTCGTGTAGCTATGGGTAGAGCTACCATTGGTATGGGCTTTATAGCTGGTATGACAGGTATGATGACAGGAGACTGGCCTGTTGATAAAGAGACTAGAGACTTATGGAAGCTAAATGGTATACAACCAAACTCATTTAAAATTGGAAATGTATATATATCTTATAAAGACATAGAACCATTTAATACTATCTTCGCAGCTACAGCAAACTTAGCAGCTTATCAGCATGTTTTAGGTGAAGATATGAGAGATGAGTGGTTTGAAAAGCTTACATGGATGGCAGCTTCTGTCATTGTAGATAAATCTATGTTATCTGGTGTAGAAGATTTAGCACAAGTCATGAGTCCTCGTACATCTACTGGTAAGGCATCAAAACTTGCAGCTACAGGTCTTAGGGCACGACTACCTTTTTCTGCTATATCTGCTCAAATAGGTGGTATTATAAATTCAAATGAAATTGAAGCTAATAGTTTATGGGAAACCATATGGCAAAGAGATGCTTTAGCTAAGAGTATGTTACATCCTAAATATGATGTACTAAGTAAAGACCGTTCTGGTACTAAGCCATATACACCACCTCCTGGTAACCCATTTCTAACACTTATCAACTCAATAAGTCCTATAGCAGTAACATGGGTTGAAGATGATCCTGTTAAGAAGGGTTTACAAGAGATGAGTTTCAATCTACCTGAAGTTATGACAACCTATAAAGGGGTTAAGTTATCATCTTATGAGCGTTCTCAGCTTCAAAAGTACATGCAAATGACTACTTTACGTGCTAAATTAGCGGATATGATGAGACCAAACGGTAGTTGGCGGCAAGATTTAAATAAATATAAAGCACAAGGTCTACGTAGTTCTCAAGGATATAAACTTTATGAACAACGTTTCTATGCGGATGTTTCTAGAGTATTTTCTGAAGCTAAAAATGAAGCTATGGATATGCTCTTTACAAACAATCCAAGATTAGCTGCTCAAATTGAGCTACGTTTAAGACAGCGAGAAATAAGTAGAACAGGTGATTATGACGACGTAAATTATTTAATAAATGAGTTTCCACGATAAACACTAATCAACAAATCCAACTAAATAATGGCAGTTACAACTACAAAAACTTTCACAGCAACTGCGGGTCAAACCGCTTTTACTCCTGTGGGAATCGAATTGAATAATCATGCTGATTTGGATGTTTATGTTACTAAAGCTTCTGCGGGTATAGCAGCTAATAACAATAAGCGAATTCTTCATTTAAATTCTTCATCAACAAGTACTTTAGATGCTAACCATGTCCAAGTAAATGATACTACAGGATTATATTTTCCTGCAATTACCCATACTGGAGGTACAGAAACCCTAAATAATTACACTATTTCCACTGATAACAATACAATTACGTTTAATTCTGCGCTCAGTGCAGGTGATATAGTATATATTGAACGACGTGGGGAAGACGGATCGGGTGATTATACCACGTTTGCGACAGGATCTACGATAAGAGCAGGTGATTTAAACACAGCTTTTGATGAAGTCAAGTTTCAAGCACAAGAAGCTAGAAATAAAGCTATAACACTTGAAGGACAGATTGATTACGGAGATATAACAGTTGGTACCGGTGGTGGTATTATTTTTGAAGGGGCTACTAATGATGCTCATGAGACTACTCTTACTGTTACTGATCCTACAGCTGATCGTACTATTACTTTACCTAATGAAACAGGTACAGTAATCACCTCTGGTAGTACTGATGTTATTGATTCAGCTCATTATATAGACGGATCTATTGATAGAGTACACTTAGCAGCAGACATTGTAGATGGTACAAAAATAGCTGATGACTCAATTGATTCTGAGCATATAGCAGCTGATTCTATAGATTCTGAACACTATGCACCTAACTCTGTAGATGCTGATGCTTTAGCACATACAGCAGTAACAGCTGGATCTTATACAGCAGCTGATATTACTGTAGATGCACAAGGTAGGATAACTGCTGCAAGTGCTGGTATTATACAGAGAAGTGAAATAGCTACTGATGCAATAGATGGTAGTAAACTTGAAGATGATGCTGTAAATTCAGAGCATATAGCTGATGGTGCTATCGATAGAGTACACTTAGTTGCTGATATAATAGATGGAACTAAGATAGAAGATGACTCAATTAACTCTGAGCATTATGTAGATGGTTCTATTGACCATGTACATCTAGCTAATGATATAATAGATGGTGATAATATACAAGATGATGTAATAAACTCTGAACATATAGCTGCAGGTGCAGTTGATTTAGAGCACATGTCAGCTAACTCAGTAGATAGTGACCAATATGTAGACGGTTCTATTGATAGGGTTCATTTATCAGCAGATATTATAGATGCTACTAAAATAGCAGATGATGCTGTTACGACAGATCATATACAAGATGCTGAGCTTGTCACTCTTGCTGGTATGCAAACAGGTACTGCATCTAAACTTGTAGGTGGAACATTAACAGCAGACATCGCTGATCTTAACCAGATCGACGGAATGACTAAGCAGACTAGTGTCACAGATGATGATGCTAAGTTCCCTACATCTGGAGCTGTTGTTGATTATGTTGCAGCACAATTAGCACCTATTGGTGGCCTTGAAGTTATTGCTAACGATGCTTCATTCCCTAATACACAACCTTCTGCAGGTGTTGTCATTAGTATTGCAGATGCTGGAGGTCTTGTTGTTAATGGTTCTGTAGAACTGCAAATGGTACAACTGTAACTATCAATAATATCAACTCTCAGTTTAATAGTACTACTATTGCTGATGGTGTAGCTATGATGGTTAGTTCCACAGGTTCTAGTCAAACATATAATTACCATAAAGCAACCCTAAAAGAAGCAGATCTATTAAGTTTAAGTAACGATATCAATGACTTTGCAGCTAGATATCGTGTTGACAATACTGAACCAGACTCTTCATTAGATGAAGGTGATCTTTGGTGGGATATGGCTACAGATAAGCTTAAAGTCTATGATGGTTCTTCATGGGAAGAAGTAGCATCTAGTGGTGATTTCTATATAAATACAATCTCTAGTTATAGTGGTACAGGTGGTAATAGTGCAACATTTAATGACTCAGCTTACAGGTTCGTCTTATCTAATCCAGGTTCCACTGCTCAACAGCATGTTGTTAGCATCAATGGAGTCATTCAAAAACCTAACTCTGGAACTTCCCAACCAAGCGAGGGATTTGTTATTGATGGTAGTTCTATTATTTTCAGTAACCCTCCTGCTACTGACAGCGATTATTTCATCCTCACCCTCGGAACAACAGTAAGTATAGGTACACCTAGTAATAATACTGTTTCTACAGCTAAGATACAAAACCTTGCAGTTACGACTCCTCTAATTGCTGCAAATGCTGTAGATGGTACGAAGATCGCAGATAATGCTATAGACTCTGAGCACTATACAGACGGAAGTATAGATCTAGCTCATATGTCTTCTGAATCAGTAGATGAAGATAATCTTTATATATCTAATGCTGGATCTAACGGTCAATTCTTACAGAAACAATCAGGTAATAATGGTGGTTTAACGTGGGCTACTGTAGATTTAACAACCTTTACTGCTGATGTAACCTTTGATAACCAGAGTAATACTGGTAGAGATATTATTTGGGATGAATCAGCTGATGCATTAGAATTTCAAGATGATACTAAAGCTACATTTGGTACAGGTAATGATTTACAAATCTACCATGATGGTACTAGAAATATTATTGATGCTGCTACAAGTAAAAACACAGATTTCTACTATGGAGGTGCTCAGCAATTTTGGTTTGGTGATGCAGAATTTAAAGGAAAAGATGGTAAGAAAATAATCCTTGGTGATGGAGATGATCTACAACTTTACCATGATGGATCGCATAGTTATATAGCTAACAATTATGGGAATTTGTATATAAGAAATGGTGGTGGAAATACTATTTACATTCAACCTTTAGATGGTGAAGATGCTATAAAAGCTTATGGTAATGGTAGAGTTGAACTATTGTACGACCACAGTAAGAAGCTTGAAACTACATCTACGGGAGTTAAAGTATCTGGTGCAGATTTAACTGTTACCGGTGGTGAAGGAGTAAGTGCTGGATTATATCTAATAGCAGATGAAGGTGATGATAGCGGAGATGGTTGGAGAATCAATTCTAACGAAGATGCTAATGATTTAACCTTTGCTAATAATACCTCTGGATCTTATGTAGATAAATTAACATTAGAAAATGATGGAGATCTAAAATTAACTGGTGATTTATGGTGTACAGCTGATGATAAAAAAGTACAAGTAGGCGCCAGTGCAGATATACAAATCTATCATGATGGATCAGATTCTAAGATTGTAAATACAACTGGTGATTTATTTATTGAATCTACTGGAGATGATATTTTCCTCAAAGCTCAAGATGATGTCTTTATTAAAGTATCAGGTGGTAATGAAACAGCAATTGAATGTCATAACGATGGGCAAGTAGAACTCTACTATAATGCTGCTAAGAAATGCGAAACTACTTCAAGTGGTATCACAGTAACTGGTAGTGTCAATGAAACATCAGATGTAGCACTTAAAGAAGATATCAAATCTTTATCTAATTCATTAGCTAACTTAAAACAATTAAACGGATACTCTTATAAATTTAAAAGTACTGGAGTTAAATCATTAGGTTTAACTGCTCAAGAAGTAGAGAAAGTTTATCCTGATTTAGTTGAAGGTGAAGAAGGTGAAAAAACTTTACAATATAGTGGTTTAATTGCGCCTTTACTAGAAGCAATAAAAGAACTATCTACAGAAGTAGAGACATTGAAAACAAAAGT
>LULZ01000016.1_pt1 | contig 30592 bp, 23 predicted proteins | sample 729721 | NCBI WGS metagenome assembly LULZ01 (sample SAMN03860276, study PRJNA289734) | marine metagenome | biome: seawater column; feature: ocean; material: water; isolation source: Red Sea water column Station 91 - depth 100m | place: Saudi Arabia: Red Sea | collected 2011-10-15 | depth 100 m
CTTCTGGGTATCCCTTCTCTTCCAATATGCCAGGTCTGTTGTTCCAACCAAATTCCTATGTCTTTGCCCTTCAAAGTGACATCTATTGTCCCTCCAAAGGACATTTCATCCAATGCGAATGACACCTTTCCGACCGAAGAAGATTGTCTGGAAAGCTTGAATTTAGCCTCATCTTGTTCGAGCCCCATCGCCATCGCATCCATGGCGGTGTCGAGTACCTTTCTTTCCCTTAGAACTGAAATCATATTTTCAATCGAAACCACGCTTCCCGTTATCCTAATTTCATCTCTCCCGCATGGGAAGGTTGCAGAATCAGGCACTGAATTGGGAAACCATTCGGGAAAAATCCCTTGAACTGCCCCAATTACCAATTCTGGACACTCATGAGTCCTAATCAGAGTCGAAATGGTCACTGTCGGCTCCATGTATCATCCAATTGATTGTAGGTAAAGAGTACTACTGATAATCTTCCCTTGAGCACGAACAATTCAAACGAACCCCTTCTGACCACCAAATATGGCGACTCGTTCTCCTTTCGTTTCTCTCGCATTGCTGGTGTTACCATCGTTGATATTGTCTTCATTTCGATTACTTTCTCCAGAATTCAGCAATGCCCTTTCCAACGATCCTATAATAGAAATATCATCTCATAGCATCGCTCTTGCAGTAGGTGTAATCGCGACTCTAAGATACAGATTTGTTGAAGATCACGAATATCATCGTTCTAAGGCGATAGGCCGGCTATCTCGGACTTACAGGATGGAAGACAAGGGATTATGGGAGAAAGGTGACTCTGCAATAGAACGTCTTGAGGCAAAGGCATTCTCAGATTTCAAGGGCAAGGGGGCATCGATAGCAAGACGAAGGATGCACAGCAGCATTGGAGAGATTAATCGAGAATCGGCAGAGATCGAGCAATCCGGAGAAGAGCAATCCCAGTTTTCCATTATTGTCGATGGAGTTGAGCAGAATTTTTCCGATAAATCTCAAATCCCCGAGAAAAAGAAAGGCCTGTTTTCTAGGTGGTCAGAATTCATTTTTGATTCAGTAGAAAGAACTGCAATTAAGAGGTCAAATCGCTCAGCTAATTTAGAAAAATCCTCGGAAAACTCCACATTTCTGGAAAAGTCACATCCATCCGACGAGTCCCAATGGGACATAGAAGCAGAACGTCCCACCTCACCTGCAACTCGTTTGTGCAATGGTTGCGGTTCATACAACTATCTCAGTTCGAACTATTGTTCTTCTTGTGGTTCATACATTGAATAAACAGGGAACGGTTGATAGGACTCGGTCATGAGCCTGAACTAGGTGGGGCGATGGCAGATAAGAGGGACTACTACGATGTCTTGGGAATTGCAAAGAACTCATCAGATAGTGAAATCAAGGCTGCCTTCCGTTCTCTTGCCCGGAAAAACCATCCCGACAAGAACCCGGATGATCCGGATGCCGAGACTAGATTCAAGGAAATTCAAGAAGCATACGCCATATTGTCAAATCCCGATGAACGAAGGAAGTACGACATGTTTGGCCATGACAGACCGGGAGGTTCACCCTTTGGTTCGGGTGGTTTCCAAGGCGTCAACATAAGCTTTGACGATCTTTTTGGTGGTGGTTTCGATTCAATTTTCAGCCAATTTTTTGGGGACTCTAATTCAAATTCAACCAGGGGTTCAGATTTGCTCGTCCGACACTCCGTCCCATTCAATGCAGCATTCAATGGGATGGATGATGAAATTGAGATTCAGGTTCTGAATGAGTGTTTCGAGTGTGAAGGAATGGGTTCGAAGAGTCCCTCTGGATCCAGAAATTGCCCCACATGTGACGGAAGGGGCCGGATAGATGAGATTTCCATGATTGGGCCCTTTCGACAACGTGTCAGAAAGGAATGTCCATCATGCAGGGGCTCTGGAAGAATAGTTTCTGATCCCTGCGATGCATGCAAGGGCGACGGAAGGGCAATCCAATCAAAAAAGGTAAAATTTGCAATCCGTCCGGGAATTAGCACTGGGAATAGGCTCAGAATGAGGGGTCAAGGAGAGGCATCCACATCAATAAATGGGCGCCCCGGCGATCTATATATCGAAATAGAAGTAGAAAACCATCCGTGGTTTGAAAGAGATAGCAACGATCTACTAATGGCGCTACCTCTAAGTTTTGCTGACCTATTATTGGGGGCAACAGTGGAACTGCCCCATTTCGATGATGATGTTCTGGAGTTCAAAATCCCCCCCGGTTCGGTCCCCGGAGAAACAATTACTGTCCGGGGGAGGGGCCTTCCCAGCACTCGTTCCCCTAAGATTAGAGGAAGCGTTACCGCTGTTCTAAAGCTTGAACTTCCCAAGAAACCCTCCCGTTCAACAAGTAAGTCAATCAGGGAGCTGAGACAACAGATGGAATCCGAACTACCCGGGATTGAAGAGAGAGTTAGGGATGAGGCAAATAAGAGGAGAAAATCATGACTACTCCTCTTCGAAAAGTTTGATCGAACCTGTGGGGTATGATGCTATTGGCTCCCCCTCCACTATTCCGGATAGGTGGAATCTGACTTCTTTCACAGGGTCAAGGATCCTTATCTTCAGAAGGTATTCTTTCTCCGGCTCAAGAGAATCGAGAAACACCTCGCCTTTTTGGAACAAGTGTTCTGGCTCTACTTCGATTATCTCCAAACTACTCCCATCCGGAGAATAGGCTCGGATTGCTGCCATCTCCCATTTCGCTCCACTAACTTTTATTCCTACTCCGAACTCTTCTGGTTCCGATGTGACCCAAACCAGAGATTCTGAATTTTCAGTTTTGTACTTGACTGAAGGGCTGCCATACTTTTCGATGAATGCCGCCCAAGCACCTTCTCCTAGACTTGCCAAGGATCTTTCAATTTTCTCTTCGTCTACTACTTCTCCAGTATCAGCGAACCTCTTCTTTAGCGAAGCGAGGGTACCAATCTCCTGAAGATCAATAATTGAGCCCCCACTCCGACCGATCCAGCGATGCTTGTTCCACCAAACAACAGTTAGAAGGGGGAATATCAGAAACATTCCTGCAAAGATGTAGAAATTCCTGAACATCCAAGATAGATCTTCAAAACCATCATCTTCAAGAAAGATAGGGCCTCTATCGAACAATCTAAACGAATAGTTCAAATCAGACTCTGTGTGCCCCTGTTTCTCAATTCTAATTGCATGGTAACCCTCTGAAAGATTCGCCTCCGTGAAATTCCAATTATCCAATTCCCCCGTCCAATAGAAGCCGGTGGAACGTTCAATCTTCCAATTGGTCTGATTGAGTGTTTGAATCTGAAATTTCACTCCACTACTTCCGTGCATTTCGACTCTTGTGCCATTTATTGAACTGATTTTAATTGCAAAAACATCTATTGAGTCATTGTCAGAAAAGCTTCCGTTTACTTCGAATCCGACGAAAATTACCTGCCACCTTTGGTCCGGGTCCGCATCTGCCCAAATTGAGTTAGGGGCATCGTCAATTTCACTAGTTTTTTGCAAAATTTCCGATTCTTCTTGAGCATAAGAAATCTGGGAGAATATCAACGAAAATACCAGAAATGATGCCAATAGGGCGCCTCTCATCATTTGCCGGAGGGCGTCCGAGTTTAGAATCCTTCAAGCGAAACTCTTCCATGGGGGTGCATGGGCGAGCGTCCACTTGGTCGTAATGTAGTTGCCAGGCAAAGATTCGCACGCCTATTCTCAATCGGTGACAGAGGGGATCCTGGCTCCTGGACCCCGGGACTGGTACTAGGCCCAGAAGATTCTGAATTGCCTGTTTCCATTGCACCATTTTCAATTTCTCGCTCAAAAGTCTTGCATCCAGCCAACTCAACAGTTTCTACTCGTTCAAATCTGTGTTTCCCATTTGACTCAGTGGATGAGTGGAAGATGGTAGATGGTCTTGTTCTCCCCCCAAGCCTAGTGGAGTCTGACTCGGGCGAATTTGGATCCGGAGGGGAGTTACTGCCGATATCATGGAACTCCCTTCACCATGATGAAAGAATTTCAAGCGTAGATTTCCAACCGTCTTTGGTGATTCTTACAGATGCACCTCAATTAGCAAAGCTTCCTGGGATGTTGGAGAAGGCACTGATAGCGGTTAGAACAAATTTTCCCGCCTCATTAATCTGGACTCCCGGTATTTCCGGTCCCGATAATTGTGCATTATTGTCTTGGATGGGGGTCGACATCTTCGATCTGTCTAGATCTAGACATGCATCTTCACTCGGAATTTTACTTACTGAATCGGGGCCAAGGTTTCCCGAAGACTCTTGTGGCGAAGAAACCTCAATGCAGTCTCAATGTGAACACTGGATCGGGGCAATTTCTGAAACTAGATCGGCAATCAGAAATGGGACGTTGAGGGAACTAGCAGAGAGGAGCTCTACTTCTAGCCCTAAGTCAGTTGAACATCTAAGGTGGCACGACCGCCTGACTGGCAAACTATCAGAGGAAATTGGTATCCTATCAAGCAGTGAAAATTCCGGAAGGAAAATGCGTTGCTACTCTTTTGAAAGCAGAAATGACCCTGCAATACGGGATTGGAGGAGAAGGGTCTCAGAGTTGCACATGCCTCCAGAGCACCAGAGGGATTTACTTGTACTACTCCCGTGCTCAGCAAAGAAACCATACAAGTTGTCTCAGAGCCACTCGAGGTTCAGGAGGGCTCTGAAGAGCCCCTTTGTCCATGAAGTGATGGTCACTTCACCATTGGGGCTAGTTCCTCGGGAAATCGAAGAGATTTGGCCCGCCGCTCACTATGACATTCCAGTGACCGGCGATTGGGATGAGGATGAACTTTCCACCATACATAGCATGATTTCTCAGTTTGTTAGAAGGGTTGGCTACTCGAAAATTATCAACCACTCAGGTATTGAAATTGACCTAGACGGAATAGAGACAATTGATACTAGGGAAGGAGAAAGTGCCGGTTCAAAATCTGCAATATCCAGATTATCGGATGAAGTAGAAAAGGCATTGAAATCCAAAATTATTGATGAATTCATAGAGCGACCTAGGATGATGGTTTTGAAGTCAATTTCTAGATTCATTCACGGCTCAGATGAATGGCTCGAGGGAGCTGATATTCGTGGCCGTCCACCGATTCTGACCATTTTCTCAGGGGGGACACAGATAGCAAAGTGGAATCCTAAGAGGGGGATGTTTTCATTCTCAAAGTCTAGCCTAGGGCTATTGGATAAATCGGGGACCTTGAAACGGATATCCTTGAATCCAAATGTCAATTGGACAGGGGATATTTTTCCCAGTTACGTTGACTCATTCGACCCATTAATCAGGTCGGGCGAAGAGCTACTAGTTTTTCAGAAATCAAGTTTGATGGGTTCTGCAAGGTCCGTTGCTCCTGGTTGGGAATGGCCTCATGGGCCTGGCAAGTTGGCTAAGGCCCGGCACCGTCTCTGACTATTTTTCTTCCAATTATTGCTACGCAGTGATTAAAGAGGGGGAGTATTTCGCCCGGCTGCCTGAGGTATAGAGATGTCAAGGATGCATAGCAGGGGAAAGGGCAAGAGCGGTTCAAACAAGCCCCATTCTAAGACTTCTCCTGAGTGGTCAAACTCTGACAAGAAGGAAATCGAGGAGACCATAGTACAGCTTTCCAAACAAGGACACTCCAATGCAATGATAGGATCAATTCTACGAGATAAGCATGGAGTTCCGGACGTCCGACTCGTTACTGGCGAGAGGATATCGCAGACTCTATCTAGGCTAAATGTAGAAACTGGATACCCGGAGGACCTCATGAGTCTGATGCGGCGTGCGCTCAGGCTGATCGATCATCTAGCACAGAACGGAAAGGACGTCCACAATCGTAGACAGTTGGAGCTTTGTGAATCAAAGATTAGGAGATTGTCTAGGTATTACAAACAGAATGACGTTCTTGGGTCTGACTGGACATACAAGCGTGACCAGTTGAGACTCATGGTCGAGTGATGCATAGGGATTTGAACTTCTTTCATTAGCGGCATCCATGAGGGAGTTGCTTCGCGAAGCTGCCTACTTGGAGATTTCAGAACTCCTTGAAAGATATGCTCACAATATCATTAACTCGACTTCACGCGTTATTCTGTCTTCGGCTCCCACATTGTCCGGGGCACTCTCCATTGCTCCCTTGGAAGCGGCATTGATTGACTCCAGCATACAGTATTGTAGGCGTTTTACTTCTAGTCCACCCACCTCTGAAGCATTTGTATGGTTTTCAGAAAATTCGATTTCCGATTCAGAAATTCCTACAAGGGGAAATAATGGGATAATTCTCTCACCCGTTGTCGTCGAGGGTCTGATGGGCCATCGGGGCGACTCAAGAAAGGGCCCGCTCAGTCCAGTAGCCCAGTCCCATGCATTGGCCCAACAGATATCTCCTTCAAGCAAGCGACTGAGAAAAATGAGACCTTGGGCACTTTCAGGTAATTGGAATGATAGTGCACTAGACACTGCCTACGATCCTGTTTTCTCCGCAATTAGGGACTTCCTTGAGTCCGAAGGCTCGATTAGTGTTGTCCCATTGACAGAAGTTGATAGAATAGAATCAAAGAACTACCGATGGATGGACATTGATGAATATCAAAGAATTAGGGAAATGTGGCCGGAAATGGCACTTGGCGAAAGAGAGGAGGCAATGTCGGGACTAGCCCTCCCCTCACTCCTGCAAAATACGCCATCAACTCCTAGGTTGGAATGTCTCCTATGGCAATGCATCATGGGTATCGGTTGGAAGTCAGATCTAGCTTCTCAGTTGTCATGGGCTATCGATTATTGGAAATCATACGAACCCAGAGAAGCAGCCAGCAGAGTAGCAGACTCCCTGATTACATCGGGTCAGATAAACTCACTCAAGCCTTAGAGTACTTCCGCATTTGCCGCACTCAATTCTTAGTGGTCTAACATTCGACTCAACAGCAATTCTATTGTTGCACGAAGGACATTTCACCCTTGCCTGTGTTTTGGAACCTCTTTCTACCGCTTCTGAATCAATCGGAGGGGAAATGAGGGCTGCTGGGAATACCAAAAGGATGCTTGATGCAACCACTCCGAGGACAATCTGCATTGGCAGGCCAAACCAGTATATTGCGAAAGTTAGAGTCCCTAATACGCCAATCATGGACATGCTCGGAATTCTTGACCTATTCCGAGTTAGAGCCATTCCAGCGGCAATTGCCACGCAAATTGAGAAAACTGCAAGCATTGCTGAAACAAGGGGGCTGAAAAGTAACGAGTTTCCGGTTGCGAACTCAATTCGAAAGTCTGTATCAGACTCTAATTCAGACTCTTCTATGGTCAGAATTTCCATAATTACCCATCTTCTATGGTTGTATGAAATGTCCTCATTATCGGAGTATACCCCACCAAGACCAGCAAGCATCCCCGTCCTAATCTCGAAAGATAACTCAACATTGGTCCAATAATCAAATCCACCAGTTCTGACGAAGTCTTCGATCAACGTCTGCCTCACGTCTTGACTAACTTCGAATTCTGCGCTAATCCTAATCGAAATTACATCCGAATTGAATGCCCGGGAACTCCCGAAGTCTATCGAAATTTCCATAGGACCGAAATCTACTGGATCAGCTCCAAATATTGACTCCGGCTCTAACATTAGTCCAGTGGATAGCAATGACTTGAGATTGGACTTTGAACCAGTTAGGTGATTCTTCAATGCCAATAACTCTGAGTCATCCACTCTTCCATTCTGCTTGTCGGATTGCCCAACAGAGTCAGAGTATGTGTTGAGATTCTTCCACCAACTGGTGGATCCCAGACTCTTGTTGCCGATGTTGTCCAGCCCCCATCTCATCCATTGAGACATTGCACCATCAAATCTGACGATGGTGTCTCTTTCCATGATTTTTCCGTCATAATTGCACTCAACAATTATTGCAAGATTCGAGCCACCGGTCCTTGGGGGTTCCTCGTCTGGGTACCAACTGTTGTCCCCGGAATCTTGCCCTACTGTTATGTCATGAGTCTTATCGACATCAATCCTAAGTGAACTTTGAGGTGAAATATAGAAGTCTGTTCGAAGGGCACCACCCTCGAAATTCTCTGCATCCCATACGAAGGTGACATCCACCCAATCATCGTTAACCGTTGTAATTGGGTTCTCGGAGACTTCAGCGTTTTGGACCTGCAAGCCACCATTGGAAGAAGTCCAAATCTTATCACCAAATCCAGAGGTAAGCCTTACTGGCAAGAAAACCAGGTTTCCTCTGACACTTGCATCCCTAAGTTGCACGTCAACAAGTGGGAATTGTAGGGTTAGCGAAGCGTCATTTTCTGCAGTTCCCCAGTAGAACCTGATCCCCGACTCCCCTCCTGGGTTTGAGAAAATCACACTTCTGACTGAGAAGGTCAACTCAATTACGTCTCCTTTGGAAATCTGGCCATTGCCCACTTCGACGGATACAAGCAACTCTCCAGTATTAGTTAGGTAGAATGCTGGAATTTCTTCGGAACTTTCGTATGTGCTGCCGCCAACTTTCAATAATACCGTGGCATTCCCCGAAACTCCGGTCGAGTCAACTACATGGTATGGGATGCTGAATGTCCATGTTCCTTCCGAATATTGTCCATCCGAACCCCAAATAAGACTCCATTTCCCCACTTCCACCTCTCCAAAAATGGAGGATGTTACTTCTGCAGATTTCTCTTCTTCTAAATCCGACTCAAATGGGGTTAACTTCCCATTGTCCGGGTCTCCAGTGAGGAAAAGCTCGAAATCTCGGCTTGGGCAGCATGAACTGGACTCACTGGCGGTTGCTGAAATTGGCATAGTTACCATGGTCAGCATCAATGCTAGTGCCATGCCTAGTGCACCGACACGAGAGTCGTCCATCATGCCGCTGATTCATGACCTGCCCTTCAATGCGACGCAAGTATGAGACTCCTACATGCTAAATCTCTTGGAAGAAAGGCCCCCCAACTAACCATGAAGCCAAATTAGGATGGCCGTAGAGTCCTCTTGGAAAGATTCTAGCCTCGCAAAACCAACCCTCTCCAGTTGGTATACATTTCCGATAACTAGATCCACGTCTTCCAGCAGACCCTCAATCTCGATAATTTCCTTCCCGTGAGGGGTTATCAGTCTTGCATTCCTTGCACAATCTAGTGGAAGCCAGTGAATTATCTTCCGCCCGTCTGATTTTTCTATGCTATCTATGACCCCTCTTGAATCGCTCAATGTGATATCTGCAAAATCCTTCAGCCTTAGCTTACCCGATTCAAAATCTGAACTTTGAATGGCGATCCGATCACCCAGTTTCCAGCATCTATCCCCCACTCCCGAGTCTTCCGGGTGCCTCGGTAGATTAATCTCGTATTCTGGAAGTTCACCGACCAAGGATATCTCAATGGGTTCTCCAACGAAACTCCTTCTTTCGGTCCCCGAATCAATGATTCTGGCGTTAAATGACTCCAATGTTTTCATAGGTACGGAGATGTCTTTCTGAGTTAGACCAAGGTCAATCCAGAACTCCTTTAGCGAATTGGGAGAGAAACCCCTCCTCTGAAGTGCCTTGATCGTTGGCAGCCTTAGGTCCCCCCAGCCCTCATGAATGCCCGAGGAGATTGAATCACGCATGCTTGTCGTAGAAAATCCTCCGAATTCGTGAACTTTCACTCTTCCCCAGTACAATGCAAATGGGTATTCCCAACCAAAGTGGTTGTAAAGCAAGGTTTGTTTCCTCGTACTATCCATTAGGTCCTTCCCTCGAATGATGTGGGTTACGCCCTGTTCGTGATCCTCTATAGCGCTCTGGAAATCAAGTAGTGGCCAAACCTTGTATTTGTCACCAACCAAGGGGTGTGGATTGTGCTGAATCCTAAGTGCAGGCCAGTCACGTAATGCAGGATTTGGAAGGGACATGTCAGTCTTAACTCTCACAACTGCGCCACCTTCCAATATTTCTCCATTGTTCATTTCTTCCCACTCGGATAGGTTTTCATCGCAACCCTTGTTTCTGCATGGGCACTCTTCTTTCAAGCTCCTGAAATTCCTAAACTTATCCGATTCGCATCTGCAAACATATCCATGGCCATCTCGAATCATTTTTTTGGCATATTTCAGATAAGTTGGCATCCTATCGCTAGCCCTGATTATTACATCAGCCGGTCTTCCAGCAATCCACTCATATTCCTCTGTGATCCAATGATATGCATCAGGGATGGGGGGCTTAACTTTGGTGTCCGTGTCGTCAAATCTCAGTACAACTTTTCCACCATAAATCCTGGCATATTCTGCATTAATCACTACTCCCCTAGAATGCCCAAGTGAGAGGGGTCCATTGGGGTTTGGCGCAAACCTGAGAACGACCTTGGAATGATCTCCAGGCAACTCCTTTAGGCCCTCAATCTTCACATGCTTTCTTCGTTCCAATGCATCTGGGGCTAGCGTTTCCAATAGATCCCTAATGTGTTCCAGGCCTTCGCGATTTGCTATATCATTGACTTCATCAACTTCCCTGGCCACTATCTCCTTGAGTTCTTTAGCAAACTTCCTCAAGTCATCCCTTTCAGAAAGTAACCTTCCTAGAACGCTCCCAGCCTCTCCCCTGCCATCATATTCCAATGAGTTCTGAAGCGCATATTTCCGAACAGTATTGACGACATCGTCGTCCCACTGGCTATTTTCACTCATGGTGCTCAAGTAGACCGAGCAATGGTGGCATTTCACCATTCTTACTGATTCCAATCATCCAATGCTGATTGAGAGGACTCTCCGGGAACTGCGAACCTTTCAGGAATCGGCCTCCTTCTTTGCCTATTCCATGCAGAGACGACTGTAGACCAACTCCATCTAAGGCAGTCATGAGGGCGTTCCTCTCCACACAGCTCAATCACTGCGCGCTGAGCCCTTGGATCTGAGGGATAACCAGATCCGACATCTATCCCCAGACTTTTGGAAATCTTCTCTATTTCAGAGTCCCTGACATGCTTTGCTACGACGCTGGCCGCACCGACCAAAACGTCCGACGAGTCCATTCCATGTTCAGAACGAAAATTACAATTCGTCCAATTGCAACCAAGTTTTTCTGAAACCGCCTCCCCGAATCTTTCCGCGTTGATATCACATGCATCCAGAAGAATCTCCGTCGCCAAATTATCCCCATCTGCTGACCAAATTGCTTCGGCGAAAAGCTCCACCTCAAGATAATTCAGATTATCACTCTGCATCACCCTGTCAATTCTGCTTGGAGGACAAATTATGACCCCAAGTCCCCATTTGCGTGATTTTGTTAGAGAAACAATTTCATTGTGAATCTTTGTTCTCATTTTCCTACTGAGCTTCTTCGAATCATCCGCCCCTATCTCCGACAGAATTTCTCGATCCTCTAAAGGAACTCCCAGGGCGCAAACTACGAGGGGGCCAATTACGGAACCCCTTCCCGCCTCGTCCACTCCAACCTGAATTACGCCCACAGTGCGTGAATGAGGGCGAAAACTCTTGAAAACTACTGTTTTTTGATACATTTTTGGGAAATACTGATGTTTACGGGCGTTGCTCGCGTGTCATGGTACCTGCTTGGCCATTCAGGAAGAAGAAACCCGCCAAACCGTCAATTTCTCGAACCAAATTCGTAGAAAACGTTGTTGAATATGAGAGAAATTCTGGAAAGAAAGGCAAGCCGAAAGAAGAAGACCATCTTGAGAAAAGTAAATTCTTAGATGCCCTCAAAGTCCTCACAAAGAAGGACGATGACGATTAGATAACTGGATCGGGAACCAAACCTCCCAGCAATTCAAGATCGAACTCCCCTCCATGGATTGGGCTTTTGAGTCCAAATGAGGTGCTAACTTCAGGAGAGATCTCACCAAACTCTCCCACAACCTCGCCTCGGATGGAAACCAATGCGCCCCTTCCTTTGATCCAAGGCCCGTATCCCGGTTCTGTCGCATCGAAAACTACCTCTGACATATCCGCACCGAGATCTCTCAGAACTGCTTGGGCGATCCCTTTGGCAGAAGAAAACCCACTTCCAGTTTCGGCACAAGCCCAACTGCCCCGTTCTAGATTGATGCCGCCTCTAACTACTGTTCCCAATTCGTATACTCTCTGGGGCAATTCATGGTGCCTATTTGCTGCTAGGATACCAAGCAATGAAGGTAGCACACTTTGCCTGAGAATGGTGTGTTCAGAGGTAATTGGATTGGCAATTGTTACGATTCCTCCACGCGGCTGCCACCCCATCCTTCCGAACTGGTCTTTCTCATTAGACAGCGTCAGGCTCTGCACTTCCTGAAGTGCACAGGCCCGCATGCTCTCCCCAAAACGCCTCCTTAACTGAGAAGACTTCAGGGGGACTGCATCAATATGTAGGGATGACATCTGCCTTGGAAGATTTTCAAATCCAAATCCTATGGCTATGTCTTCGATTATATCGATCGGATGCATGATGTCACTTCTCCACCTTGGCATTGAGACTATGTGCTCTTTCTCACCCACAACACAGTCACTCCACCTCTCGTTAACGTTGGGGCCATCTGTGACAGTTCTTGTCTCATCCAACCTCCCTCCCATTTTCTTTAATGAATCAGAAAGATCGTTTTGTCCAATTTCTAAACCTAGGATCTTCTTTATCAGACGGTCGGGCACCCTATGCTCCCTATGTTCGCCGATTGGTGAGAATGACTCCCCCTCAGAATTCATTATCTTAACGCTCTCCACACTTCCTCCTCTTTCGTACAAGGATAGGCAAATTAGCAGTAGGCAAGCTTCACATGATCTTTCATCCCATCCCGTTACGTCGATGAAAAAATCTTCAGTCTCCTTGCTCACGGTAGTCTGAGCTCCATTTATTATCGGGGGAAATGATAGGACATTTTCACTTCCATCGAGAATTATTGGGAACCTGTCGAGCCCCTCCATCAGGTGTGCATATTCCATTCCCTTGGGATGGCTCTCCAGAATCTCGGAAATACTCATTTCATGTTCGCCGGCAAGAGGTACGAATGAATAGTCAGGGGGCACGGTCACAACTCTGAAGGGAGGGGTGATGGAAGACAGATCGTGAACCCCTATCGAGGCAAATCGCCTTCTTCTCCCCAATGTCATATGCAATTTTTCTTGATGATCCATGAGTGACTGAATGAAATCATCCCTCTGTCCTTCTTCCGAACCAATATCTACTCCTCGTACTACAGCACCCATGATTATTGGCCTTACATCTGCAAGGGTTGGGTCCACGCTCATCGAAATCCCTCCCTGTGCGATTTCCATGTCCACTTCAGTATCTCCAAGACCCAAAAACGACCTCGATGCCTTGGCCATCGTCTCGTGACTCAATAAGTCCGGGCGATCAGGGAATACCTCAATCTCGATAGTTTCCTCATTGTTTTCATCTACAGGGCACCCAATAATGGGTAGCCATTCTGACCACCTCTCTGGCTCATGAATTGCTCCATTTAGACTCTGAACGTACCTAATCGAATCGTGACTTAACTCGATTGTCGGCATATTTTCACCCCAATTCCAGCCACATGGGAAGTGGCCTGTCGTATCCATTTAATCTGAGCCCCGAAATTGCCGCCGTGTCGTAGTCTTTCGCACAGAGATTCCTCCTCCCTATTCTCTCAATCCTATCTATTCCGATTTCCCTCATCCATCCTGCTAATTGCAGTGATATATTCTCTATCTGGCTTTCTGGAGGATTTTCTGAGGCCGGTGAGACAATCCCATTGCATCCGGAGGCTAAGGAGATTAGCAAATCTTTAGCTTCAGGTTGCTCATCAACTTCAAGGAAAACAAATTTGCCCATTTCCCGCATCTTCATTGCCTTCATTGCAAGTCCTATCTTCGGAAGGGCTGCTGGCATTCTGGTACCTCCGGGGGACGCGCAATCCACAATCGCTCCATCAACCTCTAACTCAGATACTAGTCTGAATAGCCTTTCCACTCGAACAATTCCCCCTTTGAGAAGAACTAGCGCAGGACCCTCTAGCCTACTTACTAGCGTTACAAGGACTCCTTCAATCTCTGCGTCGTTGAAACCCCGGAATGCCTCAGTATCAAGAACCAATCCTGCTGAATCTCCAATTTCTGAAGTTGCCCGGAGAAGGTTTCCTTCGTCTACAAGCATCATATCGACTTTCCTCGGTTTGGAGCGAACAAGAGAAGGATAATTCTGCATGCTCCCCTCCTCCCATAATGAGGGGTCATCTTTCTTCACAATCCATGGGATTGGCAACGCCAATCCCTCCGCATCGGAGTTCGATGGTACAAGTAGCGTGAAATGGTCCAATGTGATGTGATCATGTAATGCATCTTCATTGGGAACAAGTGAAATCTTTTCGAAACCCTCCGAAATGAATGACTCTGGTCTATTGCCCTCGCTCTCTCCTTCATTAGTTGGTTCAAGGACCAATGCATCTTCAGTAAGCACCATCCCTAGAGGGTCAATTTTTTCGGATAATTCCTTAATCTCAGATTTTGTAATCGCGCGCATACTCACACCTTCACCGGGAGGGGGGCAACTCCCTGAAACGATGATCCTTCCATCGGACATTCCTAATCCGGGGTTTGAACCGACCGAACCCATTACCATTACCAGGCCCCCTTTCATTCCAGAACCAAGTCCTGGGCCTGCATGACCCTTCACTAGAAGGGTTCCTCCGGTCATTCCTGCTCCAGCAGAATCCCCCACTGAACCCTGAATGGTGACTTCTCCTCCGGACATCCTGAAACCTGTGTTATTTCCGGTGTTTTTCTCTACAACTGTTCTCCCTGATGAGTGATAAGCGGCAAACATCGTTGAAGCGTTTCCAAGAAGGGTGAATGTTCCTCCCAAATTTGCAGAACCGGAATACTCACCTAGGTTACCCAGACACTGTACTCTGGCGCCTTCCGGTAGGTGAGAGATTACTCCAAACTCTCCTTCTTTTGGCTTTTCATCGCCCGCTTGACCCCAGCCGATTTTTATCGGCCTACCTTCCTCCAGAGCCCGTTCTATATACCTCTCCAGGTCCTTGTTGAGCTTTACACTATCATCTGTGGATGCTCTCATTCTATGCCCCCTCATGCCCACTACGGGGCCATTGGTTAAGAAACGGACGACTTGTTATTGATTCTTGCCGAGTTCGCTAGGTTCATAGGCGACCTTCAGACGCCTTTGGAACAGGGCAAAAGCTCAGGAGACTCCTCAATGGGAACAATCAGAGTCGCCATAAACGGCTTCGGAACAATCGGCAAAAGAGTGGCCGATGCCGTGGATGCTCAGTCGGACATGGAAGTTGCTGGCGTCACAAAGACGGGCCCCAGTTTTGGGTGCGAACTAGCCGCTAAGAAGGGATTTCCTTTGTATTGCACCAGTGATTCCGAAGAAATGATTTCCTCATTTGAAAATTCAGACTTTGATTGCCGGGGGGGATTGTCAGAACTTCTGAATGTTGCCGACATAGTTGTTGATTGTGCACCCGGAAAGATGGGCCCGCAAAACATAGAGAAGTATAGGGAGGCCGGAATCAAGCATATATTCCAAGGCGGCGAAAAGCACTCTTTGACGGGATTGTCCTACACATCTTGCTCAAATCATAAAGAGAATCTGAATGCCGACTGTACGCGAGTAGTTTCCTGTAATACAACCGGACTTTCCCGAACTCTGGTTCCTTTGTTCAATCATTGCGGTTCCCTAGAAGTTGAGTGCACCATGATTCGTCGTGCCGCCGATCCCGGGGACTCCAATAAGGGACCGATCAATGCCATAAAGCCAGTACTCAAGGTCCCCAGTCATCACGGTCCTGACTTGATGACTGTCGCACCGGAAATCTCCATCAACTCTCTAGCAGTTGCAGTGCCAACTACGATAATGCACCTGCACTCGATAGTTGCAGACCTCCCAAACGGTCATGGTTTGTCTACAGAGTCGATTATTCAGCTTTGGAAGGGCACTCCGCGTGTGATTGTAATGCACGGTGAAGAAAATAGGATAACTTCGACTGCCGAGGTAATGGAGATGGCGAGGGACATTGGCCGAAAGTGGGGGGATTTGCACGAGATTTTTGTTTGGGAGGATGGGGTGAAGCTTGATGGAAACCGACTATACTACTTCCAAGCAATTCACCAAGAGAGCGACGTAATTCCCGAGAATATTGATTGCATCAGAGCAATGATGGGAACCGAGCCCGATTGGGAGAAATCAGTCTCAATTACAGATGAAGCCATCGCCAAGTACTATTCATTGTGATGGCGATTTTCCTACTCGTCTAGAGTCAATAGTGAAAAGAGGTTGGCGGCTCGCAAATTTCGTATGTCTGGTTCGAAGGGTGTGTTGCTCGTCGTTTCCTTGCTACTTATTTCTCCAATGGGGCACGCAATTTCCCTACAGGACGATGGTAGCAAGCAATCCTCCGTGTCATTGGAAGAAGACTCCCCCGACCGGCCCTGGACTAGACTCTCAAATCCAATCAGTACTTCATACGAAATGTCCGAGGTTTCGGGATTAATCCACTCGCCCTACGGGACCTTTGACCCAATCTATGAGGTACTTCCAAATGGCCCATGGAATATACTCGGAATGACCTCTCCATGGGAGGATAATGCCTACGTGATTCAGTCCAACAGTGCAGATTTGCAAGGTCTAGAAATTTTGTTGCAATCCATTGGTTCGGAAGTAGTTGACCACCTTCCAGACCATTCACTAATTGTAACGATACCGGAGGACGCTGGGGATGGTTACGTGGAACAGATAAGCCGGCTCCCTCAAGTAAGATGGGTTGGTCCACTTCCAACCGCTTGGAAGATATCCCCTGCATTGTTGCCTTTTGTCGGAATCAAAGATTTCAGTGTAGACTTGGACATTATCCCATTCCCAAACCTATTACAAGAGGAAGTGACCTCTCTATCAGAGGATATTGGCCACTACTCCCAAGGGCCTCAATCACATCTCTGTGGCCCCCATCTTTGCCAAACTCGAGGCTCAGATACCTCAATAGTAATTGATTTGGCTAATGATGAGAGAGTCATGAAAATTGACCTGAGTCCAATATTGTCCATTCACAACTCCAATGCAAGCCAAATTTCTGGGATAGATCGGGCTCTGGACCTCTCCCTTGGTAACTTGACTGGTCGAGGGGAAGTCCTAGCCATTTCAGACACGGGCTTAGACTCCAATCATGGAGATTTTGACGGCAGACTGAGGAATCCAATTTACAACCTATTCGGACCAGACCCCTCGGGGGCCGATGCAAATAGTGGCCATGGGACTCATGTTACGGCGACTCTTCTCGGGGATGGCTCCGGTGATCTGAACTCCACGGGAATGGTCCCCGAATCAACATTCATTTTCTATCAGTTAGAGGATGATAGCTCGGGCAATATCGCAAGATGGGATACATTGTACGCGATGTTCCAGCATGCAAAACAGAATGACGCCAGGATTCAGACCAATAGTTGGGGTAGCGATTCACATGTGGGGCAATATACGTCGGAATCTCGCTCTGCGGACCAGTTTACCTTCGAAAATCAAGACTTCCTCGTCCTCTTTTCCGCTGGTGATTTCTCCGGTACAGGGGTAAGCTCCCCTGGTACATCTAAGAATTCTCTTACTGTAGGGGCCTCTACTACTTCTGCATTCGATTCTGAAGAGGTTGGCAATGTAGCCAACTTCTCATCAAGTGGCCCAACCATGGATGGCAGGATAAAACCGGATTTGGTAGCTCCGGGAGTGATGATCTGTTCGGCAAGAGCCGCCGAAGCATCCTTTGCTTCAGGGGGTGCCTGCTCTTCATCGTATCACCCGGATGGAACGACTCCGTCTTACATGACTTTGAGTGGAAGCTCCATGGCAACCCCCGTAGTCGCAGGGGCTTCTGCAATGGCCCGGCAGCACCTCAGAGAGGAACTAGGGATACCCTCTCCCCGTTCAGATCTCATCAAAGCAATCCTCGTCAATGGGGCTGATGATTTGGGGTCTCCCGACATCCCCAATGAAAGAGAGGGATGGGGTCAATTGAACCTGTCAAATAGCCTCTTTCCAGAAATTGAAGGAGAGAACCTTTCGGTATTTTTCGACTATGAGAGGCAATTACTTCCTGGACACAGCTTCATCTATACATTCGAAATGACGGGGGACGTCGGATTAGATGCTACTCTGTCATGGAACGACCGCGAGGGCTCAGTTTCGGCAGATCAGAACGCAAGCCGACTTGTTAGTGACTTGGATCTAGTTATTACTGCACCAGACGGCTCTGTTTTTCGAGGAAACAACTTCCAGGGGGGATTTAGCTCCATTGGAGGGGCAAGGGACCAAGTAAACAATCTCGAAAGAGTCAGGCTTGACTCAATCCAACCAGGTATTTGGACAATCCAAGTTGGCCATTCGGGAGGTTTCTCTCAGGATTTCTCCATCGTCCTTAGTGCTAATGGGGAGGAACTCCAAGAATCAGATCTCACGGTCATCAGCAATTCGATTTTCTCTTCAGATGCTAACCCACTCCAAGGGGATTCCATATCCATACAACTAGCGTGGATCAATCAAGCTGCAGCCCCAACTGGGGCTTATTCAATAAGCCTAGAAGATATTTCAGAGGGTACAGAGATAGGCGAGTATTCGATGCCTTCACTTGGTGGCGGGGAAATCGAAACGTTCTCCCTATACCATTCCTTTTCTTCCACGGGGAACCATGTTCTGAGGCTGACTTTGGATCATCTCTCCGAGGTTGAAGAGTTGAACGACGAATCAACGGGAGTAAACAACAACATCTACGAAATGTCGTTCGAGGTTTCACAGATAGGAGTTAGGCTTACTCCACTGATGCTTGATGGATCAATCCCATCATCATTCGAGGAGATCGAATCAGCCAAGTCTCGGAATATTGATCCTAGCTTAACCAGCCATGTTTCCTTCCAATTGGAGATGTTAAATGAGGGCACTTCGGAGATATCTGTGGATCTACAAATTACTGCTGTCCAGGAAATTAGCCAAACCGGCATTCTCGAACAACCCCTCGACGAGTGGAGCAAGGAGACCAACCAATCTGGCCCATGGACCCTGTCCCCCTATGGAGAATCGGGTGACAGACTAACCATCACTCTAACACTTGCCGACGAGGATGCAGATATTTCCGATACGTCAGAAGCAAGGTATGCACTGCCGGGAAATTTCGTAACAGATTTGACCCTTTTCGACAGCCTCTCTCCTACTGTTTCTCACACAATCCGCCTTTCAGTCGACGTGGATAGGGTCGAAGGACTTTTCACCATCCCTGCAGGAACTGAGGACCTCGGTGCTATTCCCGGCGAATTTGCAATCTTCACTCTCTCAGTGAAGAACATAGGAAACGGTCCAACACAATATACGGTGTCTTGTGAGAGTCAAGACCGCTGGATAATCAATATTGGGAATAGCCAATCTTCAACAATAACCCTTGATCCATTAAGTCGGCTACAATTCATCCCTGTACCAATTCGGGTTAAGGTCCCCCCAACTTCCGAGGGACTTCCCGCCGGAGCATCCAACCAAGTTATTTGCATCACTACTTCCGTTAACGATCCTTCACTCACCACTACCGAGGTTGCAATTGTTTTTGTCCTTGAAAGTAGGGAATTCTATACTCAAATTTTCGATCCTCAAGGAATTCCACTCGGACCTCTTGCCGCCTCTGCTGAACTACCGGTTCTGAATGGCGATTTGGTATCTACTAATCTTACAATTCGGAATGATGGAAACGTACCTCTCCAATTCGACATTAGGGCCCTTTCTTCGAGTAATCTGTGGCCGATCCAGGCTTTCCTGTCCCATGAGGAACCGCCACTAGGTGAGGTTGACTCCCTGCAAGTCTCAATTCTTCCAGGAATGGTTGAAACAATCACAATACTCACAATCGTCCCTCTTTCTGCTCAGAAGGGCGACAGAAACACGATCACAATAAAGACCACTTTGGACGATTTCACCGTCAATAATGGTACAGTGCTTGAGGTTAAGGAGGTCACAACTCTGGATATTGAAAGCAATGAGGGCTTTTCTATATCATTGGGGGAATCGGCGAGCTCCCACATAAATTTACATAATTCGGGGAACGTTCCATTGCTAATTGAATTGACACTAGGTACTCTGCCCGATGGTTGGACGGGGGGGTTCCTTTCTGGAAAGCAATTTTCCATGGACATGAACAGGGACTCAGTAGTCTTGGTCGGACTCGAACTACCAGGGGGGACTGAGGCAGGGTTGCTATCAGACACCGTACCTGTGATAATCGAGTCTACTTCGCCCAGTGGAAATGTGGATATTGCCACCGTGAATCTCGACGTAACTGTTTCAGAGTCCGTTTGGTTTGAGCTAAGTTCCGACTCTTCAAAGATTCAAGGAATTGACTCAGAAGTGGATATCTCGATATCTGTAAAGAACAGTGGAAACGTCCCCTCTGGATTAGTAATCTCTTCCGAATCCCCCGAAGGATGGGACATCATGATTTCCCCGAATGCAATTCAAGAACTTTCAGTGGGGGAGGCCACTCAGATTTCAGCCAAGATTAGGCCTAGGGGTAATGCAGACGATGGTCTGCAAAGCCTCATTTTCTTGACCAACTCGACTATTGATAGCGATCAACTTTCCGTTTCAGAAGCAACATTGGTAATTGAGGTTAGCAAGTCTCGGAACTCTAACTCGGGTGGTCTTTCTGGGGCGTTTGAGTCCCTCGGACTGCCAGCTTGGACACTTGCGCTCCTATTCGTCCTCATTCTTTCGGGCATCGTAGCTCTGGGGATTAGGGCCAGGGACGAATATGGCCCCCTTTCCACAGAAGAACAGCTCATTCCACGTGGTTCAGCATTGCAATCCGGTTCTGCTACTGAAAGGAGGGCCGCAGCACTTGACACCTCTACCTCAGGTGAGGTAATCACAGGGGATGTTTCCGACACGGAGATTCAGAGTGCAATCGAGGAAACCCTCCCTTCACTTCCTATCACCGATCTACCCGATGACGCGGCGCCCCTTCCCATTACCGGCCTCCCGGAAGGATGGACGATGGAACAATGGGCAGCATATGGGCATCTTTGGTGGGAGCAGAACGGGCCATAGAAGCGAGTGATTTTTCTGCAACCCCCTCTGCCACTAGGCATGACTGGATCGATTGTTTTGTTTGGCCCCCCCGGCGCAGGCAAAGGAACCCAGGCCTCGGTAATAGTGGAGATGACTGGAAAGCCTCAGGTTTCGACAGGAGATATGCTGAGGGATGCACTGGCCAAAGGTACTGAACTCGGAAAGGAGGCACAGGGCTACATGGAAAGCGGGCTCCTCGTTCCAGACGCCATCATCATCGGCCTGATTAGTGAGAGATTGCAGTCTCCAGATGCAAGCGATGGAGTCCTATTCGATGGTTTCCCAAGAACAATACCCCAAGCGGAGGCTCTAGCCAGAATAACCGATGTCGAGGCAGTAATTTCAATCGAGGTACCGGATGATGATATAATCGATCGAATAGTAGGACGTAGGATGGATCCTGAAACTGGGGAAATATACCACATTTCATTCAAGCCCCCCCCATCGGAAATATCTCATCGCTTAATCCAAAGAAAGGACGACACCGAGGAGACCGTTCGGCAGCGTTTGTCCTCATATCACGAACAGACCCGGCCACTCGGGGAATGGTATCAAGAACTTGGCTTGCTCATAGCCGTCGATGGGGCCGGCCCAATTGAAGAGGTCAGCAAATCTGTTGCCAATGCAATCAGTATTCTTTGAGGGAATTATGGGCGGAAATAGGAGGAGAGGAAGGGCTCGAAGGTCAAAGACCTCGGATGCGGACAAATCAATCATCCACCTTTCCCGTGTGCTGAACTCTGAATTGTCGGGCGACTCAAATATTGCGGACAGTGCGGCCAGACAACTCATCGGGATAGGGAAGAAGCATGGAATCAGGCCCGAACCTAGCATCAGGAGGCTGATTTGCCGGTCCTGCAAGAAGTCAATGCTACCTGGGAGAACCTCTAGGGTCAGGATTACTCCTCGTTCAATCAATACTACTTGCCTCAGGTGTGAACGGGTCTACAGGGAATCAAGAAAGACGAGATGATGATTTATGGCCAGAGACATCCCCAGATCGATTGAAAGATCCGCCAAGAACCCCCAACTAGGAGTTTCCATAAGGATAGGTAAGGAGGGAATTTCAGAAGCTTTTATCTCTGAACTATCTGAACAATTGCGCAGAAAGAGATTGGTCAAAATCAAGGCCAACAAAGGAATTGCTTCTGGCAATTCAGGACGAAATGAAATATTCGAGTCAATTGCTAGCGAAACTTCCTCAAAATTAGTTTTCCAACGGGGGAATGTTGCTGTTCTCTGGAATGGTAAATAACACGAAACTGCAGATTTATTGAACATCTGCAATAGTCAATTATTTAGATGGGTCAAAATTCGCGAGGAATCATGGTGTCCCAGGAACAGGTAGTACTGCTGATTTTCTTATTCTCGTTTGCTTTGATACTTTCAGAATTAGTCCACAGGACGATAGCCGCATGGTTCGGCTCCGTAATGATGCTCCTCTATGGCCATTATTCGGGTATTTTCCATCTTCACATTGAATACAACGCAGCCGGGGAAATGGTCAAGGAGTACACACTGGAACACACAATGATCGGATGGATTGAGTGGGAGGTCATAGGATTACTACTAGGGATGATGATTTTCGCATCGATTCTGGAGTTGTGCGGTTTCTTCGAGTATGTTGCTATCAAGGCAGCGAAGATGAGCAAGGGAGATCCTTGGAGGCTAATTGTACTACTTGGGACATTCACCACATTGCTTTCCCTAGTTATAGACAACGTGACTGCGATCATTATTATCGCCCCAGTAACATTGCGAATCTGTAACAAATTGGAGATTAATCCGGTTCCTCCATTGCTTGCTGAAGCCATTCTGTCTGACACTGGCGGGGTAGCTTCCATGGTGGGAGACCCCCCGAATGTGATGATTGCCGCCGCGGCCGCTGAGGAGGGCCTTCTAGCATTCTCATTCAATGGCTTCCTGTTCCGTCTGGGAATCCTGACCTTCTTTGCATGGGTAGCGACGCTGGCCTACTTCAGGTGGTACTACAAAGACTGGTCCACCCAGAAACCCCCACATGTGGATCTTCTGATGGAGGAGGACGAGTGGGATGCGATTAACGACAAGCAACTAATGTACACCACTCTGGTAATCCTGGGACTAACAGTGGCTGCTTTCTCCGCCAAGTCCCTCTTGGACCTCGAAATTGAAATCGACGGAATAGCACTCGCCGGAGCGGGCTTTGCGCTATTTCTCGCTAGGCCCCAAGAGGAACAACTTAGAGACGGATTCATCAATGATGTCGTGGAAAAGGTCGAATGGCAGGCTCTACTATTCTTTGCTGGCCTATTCTTGCTAGTGGGCGGTGTAGGCGATGTTGGATATCTCGACAAAGTAGCAAACTGGATTTTCGATAACTTCGGTGATGACGAGGTCAAGTTGGCGATAGCGATAATTTGGGTCTCAGCTATAGCCAGCGCCCTTATCGACAACATCCCATTCACTGCAGCAATGATTCCTGTCATTTTCAGCATAACTGAAGCAAGCGGCGGGGCTTTGAGCCCCGAACCCTTGCTATGGGCTCTGGCAATGGGGGCCGGATTTGGCGGAAACGCGACACCCATCGGATCTAGCGCCAATGTAATGACGGTGGCAATTAGTGAAAGAGGCCCATATCCAATCACAACGCGTGAGTGGGTTCGCGCTGGACTTCCAGTGATGTTCATAACTTGCATTGTCGCAACAATTTTCGTATATATTTTCCACGGAACCCTCTATTCTTAGCGAAGTTTCCGCTACCATCAAAGCCCAACATTGCGAGGATTACACGTGGAATGTGGCGTGTGCGGCTTTCTCCTAGGGGATGTCGGGAAATGCCCTGCTTGTGGCTCGGAGGAATTAGCCGACAGCCCCGATTCTGAATTTATCGAGAATGTTAAGCCAATAGAAACGGACAGTGAAAAACCAGAAGAAGCAAATTCAGAAGAATTTGTGCCAGAAACTCTGGAAACTGCCGAAGAGGAACTCATATCCAATCTAGAATTGCCATTTGGTCTGAAAGATGCTCCTTCTGCCCCATTACGAGATAGAGGAATCATGGGCCTTGCCTTTGCTCCACCAATGGGCAGCGAACTGCATGATTAGCCATGATTCAGCCCCCCTAAGGGGGGCTACTTCCCCCGTCTTGTTCAAATACCATAGGTCGGTCGGAAGCCTGCTTTGTGCGCTCTGGTAGATTGACTATCAGGGTAAGTGGTCGAGGCTGCTTCGCCCTGCGGGGAGACGGAGTGGCCTGAGAAACCAGAATTGATATGCCTGGACACCAGAGGCCTCACATTAGTGAGTACAATAAGAAATCATGATGCTACAACCCGATTGGGGGATGGCTCGGCTCGAGAGCCGAAGAAGGTCGTGACAAGCTGCGATAAGTCGCGGGGAGAGGCATGAATCTCTTTGATCCGCGAATTGCCGAATTGGACCTCCTGACAACAGTCATTCCTCGTTTTAACGTAGGAAGGGGAACCCCCCGAACTGAAGCATCTCAGTAGGGGGAGGAAAAGAAATCAATAGAAATTCCGTGAGTAGTGGCGAATGAAAACGGAATAGGACAAACCGAATCTCTTTGGGAAACCTTGGAGAGATGTGGAGTATGGACACTAGTTGCCTAAGTCCGGGAAGTAGAAGTCGTCCTGGAACGGCGCACCAAAGAGGGTGAAAGTCCCGTATACGTACCGAATATGGCCATGTAGTGTATCCTGAGTAGCGTGCGTTGGATATCGCGCGTGAATATGGGAGGCAGAGACTTCCAATCCTAAATACTACTCGAGACCGATAGTTGACAAGTAGCGTGAGCGAAAGCTGAAAAGTATCCTTAGCGGGATGTGAAAAGAACCTGAAACCAATCGGGAACAAGCTGAATAGGCGTGAAAGCGAAGATATGAGCAGCGTCTATTCGTGCGTTTCGAAAAATGCCCCTGGGAGTTCTGATCATTGGCGAGGTTAAGCAGTCGATCTGCGTAGCCGTAGGGAAACCGAATAGTCCGCAGCCGTTAGGCGAGGGACTGGGTGTGCTCGCCCGGAGTCAATGGTGGGAGACCTGAAGCCTATCGATCTATGCCTGACCAGATTGAAGCCCGGTGAAAACTGGGTGGAGGATCAAACCGTTGCTGATGTGCAAATCGCTCGGACGAGTTTGGTATAGGGGTGAAAGTCCAATCGAGATGGGCAATAGCAGGTTCCGCGCGAGACTACTCGTAGGTAGATCTCTGTGAAGGTAGAATGCGATGTAGAGCACTGATTGTATGTTTAGGGGGAGCAATCCCTCGGCACGCTGTCAAACTCCGAAGTTGTGTTCGCCGTAGAAGCAGGGAGTGAGCCACGGTGGGTAAGCTACCGTGACGAAAGGTGAATAAACCAGCTCAGCGTTAAGGTCCCTAAATTTCAGTTAAGTGTTAATCACAAACGGCGTCCGTGGCCGAAGACAACCAGAAGGTGGGCTTAGAAGCAGCCATCCTTGAAAGAGTTCGTAACAGATCACTGGTCAAGCTTGCGGGCCCGTAAAATGGACGGGGCTCAAACTGAATACCGATACGTTGACCCTCCGAAAGGAGATGGGGTAGCGCGGCGATGTGCTCGGGTAGAAGCGAGGTCGTGAGGTCTCGTGGACCGTGTACATATGAGAATCCAGGGAAGAGTAGCAGCATAGTGTGGTGAGAATCCGCACCACCGAAGGGGTAAGGGTTCCTCGGCAATGTTTTTCAGCCGAGGGTTAGCCGGTCCTAAGGGCATTCTTAACCGAAATGTCCGAATGGGAAATGCGTTAATATTCGTATGCCCCTCTACAAAATATGGTGACGGCTCGGGCTAGTTCGTGCATTCCTGTCATGGGATGTCGAAGCGTTCGATAACCGATCGGAGAACCGTCATGGTGAGAAGATCGGGAAGGCGTGAGCAAAAGACGAATGATGCCTGGGTCCCATGAAAAGCCGTAGAGGTGACCGTACCTAGAACTGACACAGGTACCCAAGGTGAGTAGCCTAAGGTGTGACGGGCAAAGTACCGCGAAGGAACTCGGCAAAATCGCTCTGTAACTTCGGGAGAAGGAGTGCCAGCTTAGAGATAAGCTGGTCGCAGTGACCAGAGGACTCCGACTGTTTAATAAAAACATAGGCGACTGCTAGATCGAAAGGTTGTGTATAGTCGCTGAATCCTGCTCAGTGCTGGTATCTGAAATCGGGTTACAACCTGACGAAGGACCAGTAAACAGCGGGGGTAACTATGACCCTCTTAAGGTAGCGTAATACCTTGTCGCTTAATTGGCGACTTGCATGAATGGCACAACGAGAGTCCTACTGTCTCCGCGGTACGTCCGGCGAAATTGACTTTACTGGCGCACAGTCCAGTAACCTCAACCTGCAAGCGAAGACCCCGTAGAGCTTTACTGCAACCTGGCGTTGTACAGTCGCACATTACGTGCTGAGTAGACGGGAGACGCTGATCCTCGGGACGCCAGTCCCGGGAGTAGTCAACCATAGAGACACCGTCCTTAGTGTGTAACTGTACTAACTCTTCATGAGAACACCGCTTGGTGGGCAGTTTGGGTGGGGCGCCACGCGCTCGAAAAAATAACAAGCGTGCCCAAAGGTCAGCTTAGGTGGTTCAGTCTCCACCGTGAAATGTAAGGGTAAAAGCTGGCTTGACGTGGATCGGCACAATAACGATCGACGATGCGAAAGCAGGGCCTATCGAACCAATGTACCTCATTTCTGGGGGTCATTGATAACAGAAAAGTTACCTCGGGGATAATTGAGTTGTCACCAGCAAGAGCACATATCGACCTGGTGGCTTGCTACTTCGATGTCGTCTCTTCCCAACCTCCCGGTGCAGCAGCTGGGAAGGGTGGGGTTGTTCGCCCATTAAAGGGGATCGTGAGATGGGTTTAGACCGTCGTGAGACAGGTTTGTTGCTTTGTGGTTGAGGCGTATAAGATGCCTGATCGGAAGGGCCCTTTAGTACGAGAGGAACGAGGGCTCGGGGCCACTAGTTTACCAGTTGTCCGGCAGGGCAATGCTGGGTAGCCACGCCCTATGTGGATAAGAGCTGAAAGCATCTAAGCTCGAAGTCATCCGAAAGACGAGGCATCTCAGGGGACTCGTAGAAGACGAGTTTGATAGACAGCGGGTGTAAGCACCGAGGTTCGCCGAGGTGTTCAGCCCAGCTGCACTAACCCCCCGAGCATCTAAATTTCAGGTACACATTAGTGTGAGTCTCTGTCCAAAAGAGCATATCAATTCACATTCGAAGGATAGTTGTGCACGGCCAAAGCGGAGGGGTACTACCCGGTCCCATATCGAACCCGGAAGTCAAGCCCTCCTGCGTCGATTCCGGTACTGTGGTGCGCAAGCCCACGGGAAAGGTCGTCGCTGTGCCACTATCCTTCACCTCCCCGCACCTAAATGGAAATTAGCGGCAGGTGGAAGATTGCCTATCTCAACCGGGGACATTCTTGGGCACTCCCAAGTAGGGGTCTATCTAAGTGTCATAGGGGACGTGCTCTTCATTCCAAGAAACCTGGATGACCCTTCCGCAGAGGAGGTAGAGTCGGCTTTTGCCATGGAGACGCATAGATTCCAGGTAGGGGGATCTTCCCTCCTAGGTAGCCTCCTTCGGGGTAATCGCCATGGAATAGCCGTTGCAGACATTGCAACGGAAGATGACTTGGACGAACTTACCAGCTTCGGACCCGTGGTAGTTATGGAAAGCGGGGTCAATGCAGCGGGCAACCTGATCGAGTGTAATGACAACGGGGCTATTTTGAGCCCCACAATTCCAGAATCGGGGGCCCAGATGATTTCTGAGGTCCTCTCAGTTCCAACGATGCGAACAGAGGTGGCTGGCCACAAAACTGTGGGAAGCATGTTAGTAGCCAATAATAAGGGTGTTTTGGCCCATCCCGATGTAAAGACACACGAGGTTGAGTCAATCCAGAAGACTCTCGACGTTCCTGTGATGGTTGGAACTGTCACATTTGGCTCTCCCTATGTTGGTGCCGGTTGCTGTGCCAGTGACTCACACGCACTTGTGGGAACTGGCTCCACGGGTCCCGAATTGAACAGGATAGAGGATGCATTGGGACTAATCTAATCCAAAAAAACCGAGAAGTCAACGTTCTCCTTTTCGATATGAGATTCTACTGGCGGTAGTGGATATTTCAGCCCAGTTGCCGTGTTGAACATTACAGCCAACTGATTCGAATCGACCATTCCTGATTCCAGTGCATTCCGATATGCGGCCACAGTAGCAGCACCTTCAGGACATAGGAGCAAACCGTCACGTGTGCCGATTTCATTTTGAATTTCCAGAGTTTCTTCGTCAGTAACAGAAATCGCAAAACCTCCTGACTCTCTAATCGCGTTCAGAATCAGGAAGTCCCCAAGTGCTGAGGGCACTCTTATTCCGGAAGATATTGTCTCGGCATCCTCCCAATAATCTGCAAATTCTTTACCCTCCTCCCATGCCTTAACAATGGGTGCACAACCTGTGGATTGCACGGCCACCATCTTGGGTAATTTGCAGTCAATCCACCCCAGTTGAATCAATTCTGCGAACGCCTTCCACATGCCGATGATCCCCGTCCCCCCTCCTGTTGGATAGAAAATTACGTCGGGAAGCATCCAGTTCAACTGCTCAGCCAACTCCAAGCCCATTGTCTTCTTTCCTTCTATTCTGTAGGGCTCTTTCAGAGTAGACACTGCAAACCATCCTAGTGAACTTTCACCATCGGAGATAATCTTCCCACAATCTCCAATCAGGCCATTTACCAAGTGGGTTTTAGCACCTTGAATAAGGGTCTCTCTTACGTTTATTTCTGGAGTATCATCCGGGCAAAGGACCGTTGTAGAAATTCCTGCTCTCGATGCATAGGCTGCCAATGCCGAACCAGCATTCCCATTGGTAGGGATGGCTAGTTGTTCTATCCCCAGCTCCTTTGCCATGGAAACAGCAAGTCCCAGGCCCCTAGCTTTGAATGACCCAGTAGGGAGCCTTGACTCATCTTTGATCAAGGCCATTCCAGGTTTTGCCCCGATCATCTTAGCTGATCTTTCCAACGAAATAAGGGGAGTGACCACCTCGCCCAGGGAAACCCGGTTCTTTTGATGCTCAACAGGGAGCAATGGAGAGTATCTCCAGAATCCATCCTCATTGGAATTTGAAATGTCGTCCCTGCTGAATTGTTCTGAAATCCTCCTCAAGTCGTATTTTACCAATAGTGGCTTTCCTGATTCGGAAACAGATAGTACGGTTCCAGCCTGATATTTCTTCCCGGTGTATGCGCATTCAAGATGACTTACGAAACTAGCCATAAAGCAAGATTAGTGGTTGGCTAGATGAACATACCGCTTACACGGCGGTGGGAGCCACATGATCATCGCCTTTGCCATCAGAAGTCCTCACTCGAGACCACACATCCCTCATCAGCTTATCATGACACTCCTTGCAGTAGGTAAATCTCTCATAGGCCTCTCTGAATGAATATGCCTTCTTTCCACTAGAGACTAAGAATCCACTAGGGGAAAGCCTACTGACTTGGGACCCACTTCTATCGCAGTCATCAAAGTCACATTTTGGCATTTTTTCACGTCACTATTCGGTAGGAGAAATTTCCAACAATGGAACGTTTGCTTCGACCCTTTCTCCAGCGTTACACTTGATTTCGCTGATTACTCCGTCAACGGACGCCTTAATCTCGTTTTGCATTTTCATCGCTTCAAGTATTATCACCACATCTCCTGCAGAAACGGCATCTCCCACTGAAACTAAAATGGATACAATTTTTCCGGGAATTGCAGACGAGATAGTGCCAGAGGCACCTAGTTTGCTGCCGGATCCTTTCTCACGGGCTCTCCTGATATGTTGTTTTTCTTCATCCGTTTCCACAGAGAACTTCCTTCCTTCCAAAGTTACTTCCCAGACACCATCGATTAACTCGATTTCAACTTCGAATTCCTTGCCATCTACGGTAACCTTCCTCTTCTCGCCCATTTTATCACCTATTGGGGCCTCTCTTTGCTCTAGTTCTTACTAGCCCTTCTCTTCCTACCAATATCTGTCTATGGTCAATCGACCACGACTTTCCCCTTTCTCTCCCAGGAGATAGTTTTAGAGATACTTTCATCGATTCCTCGATCAGTACCGTAGCAATAGCCGCTACCACCAGCTCCAATCCATCGATTTCTTCCTGCATAATATCCTCACAAAGGAATATTTCCATGCTTCTTTGCAGGCCTCACTTCTTCCTTCTCAATCAGAGCACCCAATGCCTTGGTAAGAGATGACCTGGTCTCCGAAGGAAGAACCACATCATCTAGGTAGCCGAGTGATGCCGCCCTGTACGGATTTGCGAATGACTCTGTATAATCATCCACTAGCCGCATGCGTTCCTGTTCTGGATTCTTTGAATCATTGATCCTCTTCCTATGAATAATTTGTACCGCCCCCTGAGCTCCCATTACTGCTAGCTCTGCTGAAGGCCATGCGATGTTGTAATCGCCCCTGATGTGTTTTGATGACATTACATCATAGGCTCCCCCGTAT
>LULZ01000171.1_pt1 | contig 30378 bp, 42 predicted proteins | sample 729721 | NCBI WGS metagenome assembly LULZ01 (sample SAMN03860276, study PRJNA289734) | marine metagenome | biome: seawater column; feature: ocean; material: water; isolation source: Red Sea water column Station 91 - depth 100m | place: Saudi Arabia: Red Sea | collected 2011-10-15 | depth 100 m
CTTTTAAAACTGTTGCATAAAGATTTGCTTTTCCTGATGCTTTACTTAAACCTACAAATGTTACCGTTTTTTTATCAGTAGCAAAAATACATTGACTTGCTTTTAGAGGTTCAATTGTACCATCATCATATGTAATTAAATACCTTTCTTCATCAAATGGCTGGAAGAACATATCATCTCCCGCATGTGGTGAAGTAAACTGTCTATTAGCAACATTTATTTCATCATATTGTTTTCTGAATTGAACAGTGGTAGTTGTTACATCCAAACTCTCAATGTTGTCATCAGTAAGAGGAGTTAAAAGACTATTTTGTCCTAGTTGAAAAGTAGGCTTTCTTATCAATACATTACTAAGAGTTGTAGTTCCTGTAGGAACACCACCATCAGCTACATTAGGAACAGTTACTATACCTGCAACACTTACACTAAATCCATCATTAGCAACACCAGTAACTCTATTAAATGTTGGTAAACCTTTACCTGGAACTGTATAAGAAATAATATTATTCGTTGTTACAAGTCCAACAAAACATTTATTATCAGCAGAAATTGTGCCTGTATTACCAGCACCCCATACCAACTGCATATTTCCACGAGTAAATGGATCTCCATTATCTAAAACAAAATCTGCTTCGAAAGTAGAAACTCCAACATAACTACGTAATGATTTTACATGATTAAAACCATAATTATCTATTTTTTTAATTGTTCTACCATTATTAACACCATTGATAATAATAGCTTCATCTTTAACAAACTCACCAGTAACATCAACAAGTGTTAAATTAGTTTGATTTACTCCCATTCCTTGATCATGAACAAATCCACTTGCACCACTTATAGATCCCATAACTCTATCAGAAGCAGCAACAAATGTAATTGCTGTTCCAACTACAATCTTAGTGAATGTTTTTATATCAAATAATCTAAGTTCATATTGAGTTGACTGATTAGAATAACTAGCAGATTGTGATTTAAAATCATAAATTCTAGCAATACCAACAGTTTCACCATATGCATTAGTACCAACAGTACCACTTCTTCTTGCATTTAATAATTGAACCGTAGCTGTAGTTCCTATACCAAGAGCAGGGGAACCATAAACATTATTAACAAAAAGAGGATCTCCAGTTTCATAAGCTATAGATCTTTCTTCAACATGTCTTGTAGTTCTTGGTTTTGGAACATCAATAAATGATGTAGAAATTTTCTCTATGTCATATCCCCTAACAAATGCTTTACCAGGAGATACTTGAAGAACCATCAAATCTTTTGAAGGTGTTCCACCCTGTTGAGTTTTCTGATTAGATGTATATATTCCCTTATTTCCAATACTATCATTTAGAGATTCTTTCATATGAACCTGGAAAGGTTTAACATAATAATCTCCAGATTCATCATAAGTTCTAGCAGCAAGAGTATCTCTTATTAAATTATATTGTGTATCTTTTACAAATGTTTGTAGATCTCCACCTTCTATACGAGAAATTTCAATAAAATTCTGATCATTTAGATCATCTAAATTCTTTTTTGTTAAACTTACTTCTATCTTTAATCTATCGGCACCAGGAGCAGCATAATTTGTATATCCAGAAGCATTATCCATCAAGGATGCATCTTCATCAGCGGTTATAAAATTCTCTTTAACATCAAAACCAACCCTATATGATGGTGTATTAGAATACTGATCAAGTATTAAAGTTTGATTTAAAACCTGTACAAATTGTCCTCTGACAAAATAAACACCTTCACCGACTGACATTGCAGATCCAGTAGCAGAAGAAGAAAAAGCAAGAGTATTAGCAAATGGTTCATTTGTACCAATAACGCTTGAACCATAAACAAGATCTTCAGTAGTTAATAAACTTTCTCCATCAAAAAATGTTTCTTGTGAAAAATCTTCTGCACCAGACTTCTCATATTTTAAATATAAAGTAAGATTGTTTTTTATAGAATCTTCAGCAAGAAGAACCTGTTTAATCGAAGCAGTAACACCAGACCTATCACCAACAATTCTTAAACCTTTTAACTGATCTGCATATAGTTCTACTGGAATTCCTAAAAAAGTATCTTCTATCTGAATACATTGATAATTAGGGTCATAAGTTAAGTTACCAGGAATAACCTTTGATCCTTCCTTAAAGAAATGCGTACCAAACTGTTCAATCTGATTTTGTAAAATCGATTGTAAAGTACTTAGTTCTCTCGCTTGAACTGGGGTTCCAGGTTTAAAAAGAACTTTATAAAAGTTTTTATTTTTATCAAAATCGTCAAAATATGGATTGACGTTTAGGTTAGTTTCCTGTGGCATAGTTCTTTATCTAGAATTCCAGTACGATTTTGATGTCTTCTTTTTGTTGTGAACTACGAGTAATAGATGCTCTATTATCTACATAGATGATCTGACCACTATACTTTTCAACTTCAGGGTTTGCGACACCTTTAACAAAACTCATACCTAAGTTGTATGTCTTATTATTTATTGAGGTAGATAGACCTGGTGCTAAGGCAGTACCAAAGTTTGTATCTATATTCAAATTACTAGAACCACCAAATATTGTTGTTCCAGCACCAGTTGTAGGATCTGCTGTAAATCTGAATAACTCATATCCATATGTAGGAGCAGTTCCATCAGTAGAAATAGCAAGTCTTCTATCTTGCCAATACTTAAGAACTCCTGTTGTAGAATCCCAATTTATTACTCTACCAACAGCAGTAGAACCAATTCCAATTTCCTGTCGAATCTCAGAATCGTATGTAAATGTAGTAGTTGTAGCTCCAGCACCAGCTATTTTTAAAGCATAAAGACCACTAGCCTTTGATAATGCAAGAAGATTGGTTGAACCATATGCATATGGATTAGCAACAACACCTATCCTAGCAAATTGATTACCTGTAATGAAATCTGGGTTAGTTGTATCATTTTCAATTCTAGAATATATTAATGCTCTATTTCCACCTAGTTCATTATAGATATCTGCACCATGTCCATTTTGGGGTGGAATAATAACATTAAAAGAAGCGTCTGTAGAACCTTCTGGGTTGTTAAGACCAACATTAGCTATACCAACGTTTCCAAAAGTATAACCTGAACCACCATTAGTAACCTCAACAGAATCTATTTTACCAGCAGCGTTAATAACGACAGAACATTTTCCTCCACTACCATCACCAAGAATAGGGACATTGTTGTAAGTAGCAGCAGTACCATAACCAACACCACGACTTGTGATAGTTACAACTTTAAGTTGTCCACTAGTTGCAGCATTATTTCTTACTGAAGCAACATCATTATTTGTTGACCATTCTTGTGGTAAAGGAATAAAACTTGTAGAATCAAACTTAATAAGGTCGTTTGGATTAATAGTAAACAAATACTTCCAAATATACTGATCACCAGAAGCACCTGCAGATCTTGGTTCTAAATCAGTAAAAAGTGGTTCATCAAGAGAAGGTCTTCCTTCTGTATTCTCTGGATCTGTTCCATTCTGCAAACAAATATAAACCCGATAATCCTGGTTCATTACATAATAATTTGCATCATACAAGTTCGTAGCACTTGTTTGAGGTGAAATATTGGTTCGAGAATAATCATCTCGATACATTTCATACGTTGTACCAGAGGACCAAGTTATTTTTCTAACAACTCTGGCAATATCAGCTGCATTTATTTTTTTCAATGCAATCATTGTATCCCAATAATCTCTCTCTTCACTAAAAGCATCTTTAGGTGAAGGAGGATTGGAATCCCAATCAGATTGGAAATCAGCAGGATTGGGAAGTCCTAACCAAGAATAATAACTATTACTAGTAGAAGCTACCCCTGCGACAAAATTTTCACAGTTTAATATACGAAGCTGATCAGTTATAATGGCTGCCATTTTTACCGACTTTTTGTTTTATTTATATTTGAATTAGTATGACTCTTTAAGGTCCCTACTTCTGATGATAACTGGACCAGTTATAATACCAGTTATTCCATCATTAATGTTTGCGTTAAACGAAGAAGTACCCTGTTTAACGAAATCATATACACGACCCCAAGAGTAATTTCCAAAGTAAGAACTAGAACCAATACTAATACCTTGATTAGAACTTACACTTACAGTTACTCTTCTTAAAGCAGTCTGTCCAATTCCAAGTGCTGGAGCTAATACTGTTTCTACACTTTGTACTCTGTATATATTATCTATAAATGAAGTACCAATACCAACAGTTGTTATTCCTGTGGCATCTGCATAAGCAGTTAAACCATTACCAACATTACCATTATTAACAATGAAATAATATCCAGTTTGAATACCACTAACAGTAGTTGCAACAGATACAACAGAAGTGTCTCTGAAAACAGAACCTTTGGGTATATAGAAGTCAAATGTAATACCAGTTGTAGCAATACCAACGACTGTTGTTGTTCCTATACCTGTTATAATACCAAAGTCTCCACCATATTTAATGCTGGTTATAGTCTCATCTTTTTGAGCTTCAGATTCAATAAGAACAGTTGGAGGACTTGTATTTGTATATCCAGCACCAGCAGTTACAACAGATACAGAAGATACTGTTCCCACTCCAGATATTGTAGCAATTGCAGTTGCATTTGTTAATGCAGTAGTTCCTATACCTGCAAATACAGTTCCTATACCTGCAGTTACACCAATAGAAACATGAGGAACAGCAGTAAATCCAGAACCACCATCAGAAATAACAACACTTGATATAGTTCCAGCAGCAGAAACAACTGCTGTTGCTGCAGCACCAGTTCTTACTGTTCTATCAACAATAAGAACTTTCTGTTTTGTTTCTACAATATCATCTGTTTCATCGAATAATGGAGAAGCACTATCAGTAAAGAACTCAGTGGAAGCAGAAGAAACATTACTTATAATGTATGCAGTAGGTCTAATACCAGCTTCTAATTCTGGTCTATCCTTCCCAACCTGAATTGCATCAATAACAACATCAGATGTTTGTTTTTTCCAAGTTACTGGTCTCTTTACAGATCTACTTGTACTAATACCTGGTCCAATGTAAGTATTGGTATCAACAGCATCAGCAGTAGTAATACCAGTAACTGTTCTTGGTTCTTGTTGATGTTCGTCATAAAGTCCTTCTTCTGGGAACTTATTAATAGTCAAATCATCACCAGGTTTTATAGTTTCTAAAATATCAACCTCAGTAATATCATGTTCTGCACCTCTATAGAAGTAAATTCTTACTTTATCTCCTTGTTTTGGAGGTTCAGAGAATGTGATTTGTGAACCACCAACAAGTTGATAACTCTCAAAAGGAATCTGTAGAACATCATTTAAAAATATTATTGTATTATCTTCTACTTTAATTGGAGAACCTTTTTCTGCTCTAAGTGTAATAGGAGTTTCAGCAGCACCAATGGTTCTAGTTAATGGGAATACAGTTCTAACACCATCAAATAGATCTTCAAAACTATTCATTCTTTCAAGTTCACCAAATGTCCATCCAGAGAAACTATCATTAAAGACTTCATCAACAGTCAAATTAAATGCTGCAAATGAAGCGCCTGCTGAACTATCTGTTGGAATACCAGCTTGACCTCCAGTTTCAAGGGTTAAAACATCTGTAACTCTATAGTTATAACCATAATTTGTAATAGTCCAATCAATGATACTAGATCCAGCACCAACTACAACAGAAATAGATGCACCTACACCTGTAGGACTACCTGTTAATTTTATATTCTCATAGTTAAGTGGTGGATCAAACTCTAAAGATGGTGGAGAAGCAGAACTAAATCCAGAACCACCACCATTAGTAATGGTAACTGAAGTCACTATACCTGCAGTAACATTCGCTTTACCAATGGTTACAATACCAGAACTTCCAATAGCATTAACTATAATATTTGTCTGAAGTCCCACTCTATAACCCGAACCACTATTTCCAATAGAAACAGATTCAATTGTTCCAGCAGCGGATACAATAGCAGTACCACCTGCAGAAACTAAATTTTGATATCCAAATGATTCTGTTTCAGCAACAGAAACAATAACACCACCTCTAGGAATAGATGATACATTAACATCATAACCTACAGATACTCCAGCACCAGTGAAACTTATAGATGTAATACCAGCAGTTTCAACAACCTTATAATCAAGAGCAGGATTCTGGAAGATTTCATTTATAAGAACAACACCAGTATTAGTTGCAAACCCAGTTATATCCTGTCCTTGAGATTTAACAACAAAGGATGTAGATAAACCAGTAAATTGATTTGCAAAAGTATCAAACACAAAGTTATTTGAATATGTATCAATAGTTCCTTGAGGAACACCACTTCTAAGGAAAGCTCTAGCAGCAAATGTGGATGTAGTTGTTAAACCTGCAGGTCCTTTAGCACCTTTAGGAGCATTAGTAAAGTTAATTGAATCCTTAACTATTTGATAGTTACCAAGATATTTGGTAACAGTATCATTAGCACTATGATTCGCAAGAGTTGAGTTAAGTTGAGCTCTCTTAACAAGAACTTGATTTGTAGATCCAATACCAACAGTATCAATCTTCATGAACTCATCATTTACCTTAATAACATCACCCGAATAGAAGGTTGTTATACCAGATAATGTAATATAATCAGTAATAGTTGATGCATCAAATGCTAATGTTGTATTAACTGGAGACTGAATAACAGGACTTTGAAGATTGTTATCTAGAGTTACCATCAACTTAGAATTTAAATCTTGTGATGTAAATGTATGAGTTGTACCAATACCAACAGAATTAATATCCAATACTGATGGAATATCTTGAAGTGCCTCGGTTGCAGTTCCAGAAACTTTAAACTTATTCTCAGCAATCTTAACTGCATAAACTGTAGATGGAAGTTTATTAGTATTTCCAAACCCTACAACTGTTGTAGCTGCAATACCAACACTCATTGTTGTACCAGTACCAGTTGGAGTATAAGTAAGTCTCTCACCTGTATTGAAGAAGTGATTATCAACTACAAACGTATTATTTGTCACATCAACTACTGATGGATCTGAAGAATCAAAGACTTTATGGAATACAGAAGACTCTGCATGTTTTAAATCAAATGAGAACTTGATATCATTTTCTGTACCAGTGTAAGAACCGTCCTCAACTTTAATTCTACTATCACTAAAGGTTACAAATCCAACACCACCTCCAGTTTCAGTCATATTCAACTGATATACCTTAGTAGTAATTGCTGTATTTGCAGGAGGAGTAAGTCTTAGTTCTAAATCACCTCCAGAAACAGATGAATATCCAACTCCTACAGTTCCAATACCACTACCACTACCAATAGAATTATCATTATCAATATAACCAAATTCAGAATAATATGGAGTAGTTCCATCATGTATCATTGTTACCTGAGTAACAGCTCTCTTATTATTAGTCGTATCATTAATTTCTATTAAACAATCTGCTGCCTGATAACTATTAGAACCAAATCCACTAATCCGTGTTGGTTGTGGTGAACCTGTTGCAGCAATATTTGTTGTTGTAGTTAGTATTTGTGTTAGAGAAATATTTGTACTTCCAATACCAGTTGCATTTGAATCAATAGATGTTTGATGAATTCTCATCGTAACACCAACTCCAGCAACAGGAGTAAAGTAAACACTTGCAATACCAGACCTTACATCAGCACCAAAAGTACCAAGTCCTACATTTGGAGAGTTAGTTATTGATGTATTTTCATCTTGCATCTGAGCATAATCAACCATATAAACTTCAGAACCATGTTGCATAACAACAAGTTCATTAACTTGATTTCTTCTATCACCAGTAGTTTCGTTAGTTTGAACAAATAGTTTCGTAGTTGTTGTTTCTCCAGCAGTTCCTAAACCAACAACCTGGAAAGGAGATGCACCAGTACTTCCTACACCAGCAGAAGTAGAAATAATCTTATAACCAGTACCAAGAGTAGTAGAACCAATACCAGTTGCATCAGTTTCAATAAATGATTCTTGAGAATATACTCTTAATGCATAGTTATTAATCTTATACTTAGCAGGTAAGAATCTCAGAGTACCAACAGAACCAGTAACATTGAAATCGAATGTTCCAAGGTCAATTTGAGTCTCTACTCTACCAAAAGGCATTATATAACCTTGTGAACCATCTTGAAGTAAATTAATTTGAATAATCTCTTTTTCACCAGAAAATCTTTGATCAAATAGAAGAACATAAAACTTGCATGCTCTTACCGTATCAAGATCAAAAGCTGCTATATCTGAGTAAGCAGTGGCCCTTGGTAAATCATTAAATTGAGGACTTACACTGTCTATAGATAATGCTCTATTTGTATTTGACTTAATATAATCTGTAAGAATCTTATTTTCAAAATGAACTTCATCAGAAGCTGTTGTTTTTGAATCAATTCTAATAGCATTTTCAGATACCAAATCAAAATCATACGTATTAAATATTGATTCTTTCTCACTAATAAGATCTACCACTACTGTAGTAACAGAATCCCCTACAGTCATCTTAGCACTTCTTCTTCCTTTATCGTCTTCTCCAGCAAAAGAAACTATATTAACATCAGCAAAGTTCTTAAATCCTATGACATGTGCTAAACTATTAATAGAATCTCTCCAAGTAGAATAATCAATTACACTTCCTAATGAATAAGAAAATGTTTGATAATAATTATTATCTTCTAATCTTTGAAGTTCAGTATTTAATTTACCAGTATCTTTTTTCCATCCTGTTCTTACAGTAGCATTTGATGATATATCAAATGTAGAAGTAAAGCTATTTACTTGTTCTACATGAGCAACAGATTTAGATGATTGTCCACTAATAGTATCTCCAACCACAATATTATCTAATGATAAAACTTTCAAATACTTATTATTATCATTCCAATTTACTACAAGAGCAGTTTTATCTCCAGTACTGACAGTCTCACCTTCAGCAAATTCATTTGTCTTAACAGTAATATCAAACTGAGCAATATCTCTATAATGCATAACTCTACCAGAAGAACCTGGACCACTAAAAATACCAGGATTTGTTACTGAAGAATCTAAATTATAAGAAACAGAAGCATTTCCACCACCTGGGTTTGTATATCCACTTCCTGTTAAACCAACACCAATATTCTCTACATATATCTCCTCACCCAGCTTAAATGGATAAGTTGTATCTGTCCATGTTCCAGGTAAAATTAAAGTAACAAGATTTGTTCCACTAGTATATGTAAGATTTTTTATTTTAATTCCATTAGTGTTGTTAATTGCTACAACTTTAGGACTTGTATCATAAAGATCATATGTATTTGTGAGAAGTTCTACTTTATTAACAGATGTTCCTTGAAGAGTTGTTCTAGTTATAACTTCATCTTTTATTTTTCCAGTAACTCTATCAATAATTCTTACAGTTGGTGGTTGTAAATAATATTTGCCACCAGAACTAACACCAATATTGTCAATCCTAGAAAGTCTATCTAATCTAAGAATTTGTGGGAATTGAACTTGTGGTCTAATAGTTTTATCTGAAGAATAATCAAAACCAATGTTTTTAGTAGTATATGCTTTCAAAGAACCCACATTACTACTATTCAATTTAATAATAGCACCAATACCAGCAGTTGAACCAATAGATGTTACTGTAGGAACAGTTGTATAACCTCTACCTCTAGATTTTAATAAAAGTCTTTTAACAGGTCCTTGAGCTGTTGTAGAAGTTGTTTGATATTCTAAATCTACTGCACTTTCCGTTGTATACTTATCTTTTTCTGGTTGATCTGCCATATTGAAAGAAAAAGTAGTACTTCCAATACCAGTAACTATAAATTTACCATTGTAAGGACTATCCTTTACTTCCAAACTTGAGTAATTGATAATATCATCATCAATGATACCACCTCTCTTAGAATCAGCAGCAATATCTAAATTAATTGGTGTTAACTTATACCACAATTCTGATGGACTATATTGGGTTAAAGAAAGATCAACTCTTGCCTCAGTACTAACGCCAACAGTACCTACACCAACAACTTGGAATCCAGTATCTTTTTCATTAGTGTAGTATGGATTAGTAAAGTTTTTATCTTTATAAAAATTGAAATCAAATACATGTCTTCTCTTTCCAGAAATTTCTTCACCCAGAGAAGTGTCTGATACAGCAAATCCAACTTTATATCCACGAACTACAGATAATCTTGGATTAATTGGAGAAAGTTTATGACCAGAACCTTTTGTTGTAAATTCAATAATATCTGGTACAAGTTTAGTTGATTTATAATATGTACTTGTTAATCTAAAGTTATCTTTATCAACTCTATAAATGAAATATGTATCATGGTTGATTAATTCATTTATTGGATTGGATGATGTATAAACAGCTTTCTGTCCTGTTTTATATCCATGATCTTTAATATTGATAGTATTCTTAAGAATATCAACTTCAGAAGCTCCAAAGTAAACTGGATTAATAATAGTTCTCTTACTAACAGGATCATATTCAACCTGATAACTTGTAGTAATACCTGGAGTGACCTTAACTTCTATGTTGTCACCCTGTTTTAAGTTATGGTTCTCTTTACATACAATAGTTCCAACTACTTTTTCAATATACCCTGTAACTTCAGTCTTTTGTGACTTTAAACTATGTTTAACACCACTACCATATCCAACAAAATAAAGTTGATATGCAGTAGAACCAATACCTGCAATCGCACCAGTAGAACTGATGCCAAGGGGATTAGTAGAAATGCCTAATAAATCTTTACCTGCATTTATGGCAAATACTGGACTCTCATTAGCAAGAGTGAACGTTGAAATACCATTATATACCTGAATAGAAGTTCCATCTCCATTTTTATATTCTAATTTCTGACCATCTTGATATCCATGATCTGGCAAATACATGGTCTGAGTAGGAATAAACCTATCTGTACTAAGACCACCAGAAACTTTATATGTATAAGTTATAGTTGAACCAATACCAACTCCAACAGTATTTCCTAAAGCAAGACTTTCTGTAGGATCAAAATATTGTGGAATATTGACTTGTGTAAGAACATCTGTACCAATACCAATATTAAACTGAACAGTTCTATTAAGAGAAGTAATAAGAGTAGTTCCTGTATGAGCAGTTCCAAGAACACCATCAAATTCTCTTTGTACTCTCATCTTATTATTAACAGGATCAATATTAAGAACTTTCATTCTTTCTGTATTGATTCCAATAATATCATCAGGAGCAATATAGTCTGGATTGAAATTACCACTAACGGGAATACTAGTAACTATTCCTGTTGCTCCAGTTGTTCCAATACCTGTAGTTAACAACAAGAAAGAAGTATTGAATCCAATTGTATGTCTTCCATCAAGAGCTCTAAGAGAATCTGTAGAAAGACCAGAAGCAGTTACTACATCACCAACTGATAAACCATGTGGTTGTGAAGAAAGTCCAGTTACTTGTCCAGTATTATTATTATAATCGAATATAACATTTTCTATCTTTACTATAGTAGATGCAATAGAAACAATACTTTCTCCACCAACAGTACCAACAGCAGCTAAGAAACCTGTACCATCTCCAGAATTTTCAATTCGTAAATTTTCCTTTACTCTATATCCAGTACCTTCATTTACTATTTGATACTTATCAATCCTACCAGTTGTAGCAAAATCAACTGTACTTTCTTGAATAACTTCTTTCCTACTATCATAAACACCTTGATATAATGTACCAGCATCATCAAGTTTATATGGATGAGTATTTCTAGTAAGATTTAATTTATTTAAGTCCTGATCTTGATTATTTGTTTCAGTGAAATTATATTCATCTGGTTTAGCAGCAAACTTCTCACCAATTAAGTATGGATATACTGGAGAACGATAATTTTTCCATGTTCCACCAGTTTCATTTTCGGTTGGATTAATAGTAGCGAAATATGCATATGTTCCTCTAGGATAATCTGGAGTAACACAAAAACGACCATTATTTCTGTCTAAATCACCATTACCAAGATATTCATAATCTTCAATGAAGAAACCAAGTGGATATTCTGCAAGTAATGGACCATTGTTTCTCTCAGTCTTAAGAGCATATCCAGAACGCATAATGCGTGTACCACCACCATCTGGTCTATCATATCCATAAGGACCATATATTGGGATACCATCATAACCCCAACCAATAATAGGAGAATGTTGATTAGAATTTACTTCAGCATTATTAACAAGACTTAAATCATTCTCTGCATAGTCTAATGATGAATCACTCCTTTTCTGTTTTATGACCTTTCTGAGACCTCTTGGCGCATACATGGCAGTAAATTTCATGCCATTATCATTATCACCTCTACTTAAGAATCCATCATCTGATGTGAAGATATCCTCATGTCTTTTAACGTTATTAACATTCCAACTTGCTACTTTAGTTAAGAATACAGCACCAGAACCAGGAACTTCTTCATCTACAACAACACTAGCTGTTGAATATCCAACACCACCATTAGCAACAGTTACTTGAGTAACTCTACCATTTTCAATCTTAGAAATAAGTTTAGCACCAACACCAGTACCTCTAACGATCAAGTCTGGAGTAGCAGTATACCCTTCACCAGAACGAGTAACAATAACATCTTGTATCTTTCCATCTTGAGTAACTATAGGTTTATATTCTGAAGAAGAACCAGAAGAAACTCGTACTGATGGTGGAATTGCAAAATTGAATATACTTTGAGCACCATATCCATTACCAGGTTTTTCTAAATTAATAGAAGTAATAGAACCTCTAATAATTGGATTAATTACTGCATGATAATTTTCTGGATGAACAGTGTTAAGTCCAACTGTTCCTTTACAAGTAACAACAATTGGTGGGTAGTTGATAATATGTGTTCCAGAACCAATAGAAGTGAAACCAACGTATTGTTTCGTAAGATAATTTAAATTAGAGAAAGTTGTTCCTATTCCTGCAGAAGTAAGACGGAACCTATTTTTATTAAGTTTAATTACCTGATATTCCTGATCTGTGTCAAGTCCTCCAATTTTAACACCATCATCATTACTATATCTAACTACTTCTCCACTTTTAAAACCATGATCTTTATATTCAAGAAAATCTGAATACGTATTAATACCAACTATAGTAGCAGGAATTAATCTTCTCTTATTTTCATATTTTCATATCCAGTTCCAGAATCTTCAATAATAACTTCACCAAGAACTTTTTTCTTATATAAACTCTTTAATCTCTGTGTTCCATCAGCATAACCAGTAAATTTAAGAAGATTTGATTTGGATAATGCCTCTTCTTCTGTATTTGCAAGTTGAATAGCTTTATTATCAAACTTAGCAATATAATATACCTCTTCATCAACTAATCTTCTATCTGGATTGAGTTGTGGAGCAGTTGCACCAGCAGTAGAACCAATACCAATAGCACCATTATTAAATGTCTTATAAATTACTGGTTCACCATCTCTAAATTTATGGAAAGTAGTAAATCCAATAGTATTATTGCCAAAATTAATTCTAGCGCCTGTAGAAGATGCATCAAAATCTATAAAATGATCAACTTGTTTTAATCTAGTTTTTGCAAGAGCACCTTGACCATTACCACCACTAATTTCTATAATAGGAGGATTAACATAGTCAAAACCAGAATCAATAATATCAATTCTTTCAAGTTCTCCCTTTACATTAGCTGTTGCTTGAACACCCTCTCCAGAACCAGCAGTGACTTGAACAGTAGGAGGATTAATAACGTTATAACCACTTCCACCTTCTAAAACATCTATCTTTTCAACACCACCATAATAGATAACATCACCAGACTTATAATTCTCTACTTCTGTTCCATTAATTAGAATACCTGTTGTGGTGGCAGGAATAGTTTCATATTCATTACCATCCCATACTGGCGTTAAAGAAATTCTCTTCAGTAACTTTTGATGTTCTATTTCCTTATCAGCTAAATCTGGAACTGATATCTTAAATTTTCCCCCACCATCAGCACTAACAAAATTACTATTAAGAAGATCTGGTAAAGAATTAGCAAGTTGAATATCATTTGAACTTACTCTCTTTAAATAATAATTTTTACCATCATATAGTTGACCAAGTAGTCCACTTAAAATAGTAACTTTTACAATCTCTCCAGAATAAAAACCATGATCAATAGCACCAGTAGTAACTTGAATAATGGTTCCACCAGTAGCTCCTTCCCATGTTACAGAACGATCCGAAACGGAAATCGGTTCTTGACCTAAACTTGGAATTGAAGCGGATGCAACATATACATGTGGATGAGGTGGTAAAGCATATGGGTTTCTACTCTCATGATCATATGTATTTTGAATATCTGTTACATATTTGGTAACATTATCATGAACTGTACTATGTCCTCTACTAATTCTTCTCCTTACATATTCAAACTGTTTAACGTCTACTCCACCTATTTCAACAATAAAGATATTCCCACCAGTAACACTTGTGACTTTACCAGTACCGACCCATTGCGAATCACCATCTAAAACTTCAATATAATCTTGTTCTAAGAAATCGTGTTCAGTAGTTGTTTCAACATTAAATGTATTAGTAGAAATTCTAATAACTTCTTTGGGAGTATGTCTTACTGCAGTATTATCAATCCAACAATTAAAATGTCGATCATCTTTCTTATTAATACCTAATGTACCTACTCTTATCTTATCACCCTTGTTCATATAGAAACTTGGTGGGATTTCAAATCCATTAAGAACACCAGTTATCTGAACTTCAATCTTTTTAGTTGCATTACCATAAGAATATCCATAAGCAACGTTATTATAACCAACATCATCAGTAACATCATATGCATTCTGCATAGTATCTAAACCAACGAATTGGTTTATCGTTTTTCCTGTATAAGTTACAATACCTACTTCACCATCTTTAGTTAATCTAAGACTACCAGTAGTAGGAAAACCAACCGTAGTGTCCACTGTAAGGACCGTGGCACCCACTGAAACTTCATTGGTTAGTCTAGTACGGCCAGGAATAATAAACTCACCATCCATTGAATGTTGAGAAATACTTACCTGGTAATAATGGTCTCCACCATATACAAAGTCTTTTACATCAGAAATAGCGCCACTAGCACCAAGTATGTTGCCGTCCTTAGAATCTTTATCTTGTATTAAAGTAGCACCTTTTAAAGCTCTTGCGTCACCTGTAATTGATTTACAAAGAAAATCTTGCGTAAAACCATAATCAGCATCAGAAGGTCTTAATAGAAACTCAGATGGTTTTATAACCTCAGCTTCTTCTCCAAATAAAACCCTAAAAAGAATTTTATAAGATTCTTCAGTACCTTTTGACCTATAAAAGTCTTTAACTTGTCTAATAAAGTTAACTTGTTCTACTCTTGAGTCAAAAGTTCTTTTTTCAAACCCAGAAGCAAAAGTTGCCTTCGTTTTTTCAAAAAATTCACGAATAAAAAGGTTTGAAAGGTTATGTACTATAGTTCCACCAGTATGAGCAACACCAGCTGTTGATTTAAATGACAAAAGGTCTGGTCTTAATGGTTTATCAAGAGAATCTACACCACTAAACCCACGAATACATCCAGTAAATGAAGTTGTACCAATTCCAGTATAAGTTATTATCTCATCGTCTATTTTTAAGATTCCATAGGACTTTGGATACCCTTTTGTAGTATCAACATATATTGTATCATCATAATAAGTAGTATCTGTACTTAATCCAGTATATTCTGTAAGAGCAACACCAACAAATGTCTGTAATTTTGTATATCTGTCAAGATTTTCAGCAATATCTACAGTTCCGCCTTGATATTCTTGCGATTTATAGTATTGCTTCATAAAATCCACAAAAAGTGGACTTTCTGCTTGAACAAACTCAGGTAATTGGTTCTCAATTACCTGGCTTATCTTAACTCTTTGTACTGAGGTATCGATCATTTAATATGAATACGTCGTTGTCGATGATGTAGTGGTATAACTTGTGTCTCTACTTGTTGTAGATGCAGCAGTTGAAGGAATAACTTTAGTTGATGCTGGAGTGTTAGAACTTCTCGTATAAGTTGGAATGTTATAACTTGATCCTCTAGCAAACCTCGATCCAGAAGTATTTTCCCCAGAAGCAATAATATCTTGAACCATTGTTATATCAGTATTCGTCATATCCAATTTAATGTACAAATCACGTAATCCAATAACATCATTTGACTGAGGAATTGCTTGAATCTCCACAACATCGTTTTCTACTACAGTAGATGTGATATTAATAGTATCTATAAGGATTTCACCGATGTCATATTTGACAGTACCAGCATTTTTCTTAATAATTTGTGGTTTTCCACCTTCACTATATCTAAACAAGAAAATTCGACCTTTATTTTCATCAATTACCTCATCTGCAAGGTAAAGTGTCCCTGATACACCATCTATAGTGAATCCAGTCGATGTAATATTGTAAGAAGACTCACTTACATGGAATTCATTACCATAACAGAGTTCATATTGAGCCCATTTCGATATTTCGCACCTAAGATTTCTTCTAATTGTTACTTTTGTGATGTTAGATGTGATTGAAGTGTCAACACCATCTATTAAAGTAGTTGTTTTACTATATCTAAACCTTCCACCAAATTTATTAATGTCAATTGACTGTGCATATTCATTAAGAACACCAGTTACTGATGATTTTAACTTTAATGGTTCATCATTATAGTTTGGATTGTAATATACAAGCGTTTCTAACTCAACAAATAGGTATTTTAAGTCAATAAATTCAGGAACAATACCTGCAACAGCATAATTTTTCAATTTTTGAGTTAAATCTCTCTTTGTAGCGTCTGAAAGGAAGTCACCATTCCTTGGTTTGACTGAAAGATAGACTTTTCCGAACCTTGGAGGGTCTAATTCTTCGCCACCATAAGAAGTAACCGATTCTACGTTAGGAAAAATGTAAGCTAACACCGCTTCATAGTCAGAAGCAGTGACAGCACGGTATTGAGATGAGTAAATTCTTGGAGAGAAGTACTTTATTGACGAAATTGACTCAATTTCATCACCATCTCTTGCTCTTTCTATAGTATCAACCAAAGAAACATAAGTTCCACCAATAGCAGCACCATCTTGGTTAACTATATGTCCAATAAAACTAAATTCTGAAGCTCCATTACCTGCTACACCACCTGTTGTAACGTAAGTTGCTGTAATATAGTTGTTATTTGTCAGTTTTCTACCAATTATACCGTCACCAAACATAAGTTCATACCTTTCATCCTCAATTTCTTGCAATAAGTATGAATTTGTTGTGGATGTGACACCAATTATGTTGTCCATCTGTTTATAAACAACAGAAGTTGACGAATTTTCATTAGTTTTGACCTTAACTCTTAATGTTCCAGTGTCAATAAACGAATTTGGAAGAATAAATCGTTGATTATATTGCGAAGTGTTAACTGTGAAGTTATTTGTTAGTAATAATCCTTCATATATCTCAATATTATTGAAAAATGCGATTCCATCTTCTACAGGAACCGTAATATCTTCAGGAATTGAGAAAATATAACTTGTATTTGCTGCAACACCGTTACAAACTAGTCCAGCTTTAAGAGTTAAGGTAACGGCATCACTTATTCCAGACACATTAAACGATATTTTCGCTCTAGAAGCACGTCTAGACCTTGGAACATACCCAATATTACGTGCTAAAGCAACAACATTCTCTCTTAACGTAGCAGAATCGAGAAAATTCTCATTTACTGCCATATTTGTGTTATAAGCAGTAAGATGGAAAGGTTAGACCCTTCAAAATCATAGTCTGTAAAATTGGTATTAGACCTCATATAGTCAACTATTGAGGTCTTAATTTGATCAAAGTCTAAATTAACATATTGTCCGAAGGCCATTATACTCTAGCTGGGAAAAGAAGAACGTCTATTTGTTGAGAAGGTGCAGAGATACCTATAATACTATATTCAACTCTAGCAGACATTGAGTTGTTATCACCATCAATAACTACATTTACTTTATCAATGTCAATTCTAGGTTCATATCTCTGTAAAGATGAGATTATTTGATTTTCAAGTCCAACATATTCTAAACCTGTATCTAACTCAAATAGACTAGCATTGATTATTGTACCAAAATCATTCAAAAATGGTTTTTCGCCAGTAATGGTTAAAACAATATTATGTACAGATCTTTTAATAGCATCCTCATTCCTAAGAGTAAGAATGTCATTAGTGACAGGATGTCTTCTAAATGACAAATTAACGTCTTTAAATGTCTTACTAGGAGCTGCCACTATATTAAGTAATTATAATCTCTTTTATATTTAGTATCAATTACAAAACAATTTTACCAGAAGCATCATCATATTCAATATCATCATACTCTTCTTCAAATATTTCATTTAAACTCTTGGATTCCTTGGTCTTCTTCAACATATCATCATTATAGATCTCTTGGAGAAGTTGAGAATTGTTATCCATGACACTAAAAAATATAATATTCTTATTATTTATATGCCTTCAGACGGATTTGAACCGCCGACCTTCGCTTTACAAAAGCGCTGCACTACCGCTGTGCTATGAAGGCTATGGGAAAGCGGATAAAGTGATTCGAACACTCGACCTTCTCCTTGGCAAGGAGACGCACTACCGCTGTGCTATATCCGCAGACTGGGGTAGCAGGGCTCGAACCTGCGACAAATTGATTAACAGTCAACCGCTCTACCAGCTGAGCTATACCCCATCATCAAAACCAGAATCCCTGTCTGGAATAAAATCAGGACATGTTAATGAACCTACTAGTTCAGATGCATGTCTATTTTTTTCACACAACTTATTCATCCATATCCTTTCTTCTAATTCAACTGTACCATCTGTTGATAACATTCTACAACAAATATCAGTTATCATATTTCTATACTTTGTACTTAATGGCATAACATGTCAATGGCTTTTGGTAGTATGTAGTATTCTTTTCGTTGTATTTTCTTCGTTAACGATTCTACTGTGTCATCAGGTTTAATGCGGACCTTGGCTTGAAGGATAACATCCCCTGAATCTAGTTCTTCTGTCACATAATGGACGGTACACCCCGTATGGGTTTCTCCCGCTTCCATTGCTCTTTCAATAACGTTTAATCCTTTAAATTTAGGCAGTAGGGATGGGTGAATGTTTATTATCTTATTTGGAAATGCATCAATTAAGCGGTTTGAAATGATCCTCATCCAACCTGCTAGAACAATAACGTCCACTTTCCAGGCTTGCATGACTTGTATTATTAAATCCTCATTACTACTCTTAATATGAGTATGAGGAATACCTAGTTTCTCTGCTCTCTTTGCCGCACCACATTTTTCCTTATTGTGTATCATGATTACAACTTCATGGTTGCGACATGTACGAACAATATTCTCGAAGTTAGTTCCTTTGCCGGAACACATAACTCCTAGTCTCACCGTCCCTGTCCACGATAAGGTTTCTTCTTCTTATTACGAGAAGTAGCGGTATACTTTGTATGATTACCGTTACCTTGTCTTGTTTTCTTAGGAATCGATTCTAGTGCAACCGTTCCCCATGTACCCATTTTTGATCTTGCCATTACTTTGTTTCGGATGGAATTAAATAAGTGATTACTAATCCTAATAATATAGAAAGAATAATTTTAGATGAGAGTAATTGTAGTAATAATACAATAAGAGCAGATGCTCCAAATATTATCCATTTCTCCTTAATAATAGATACCACCTTCTCAATAGTAAGTGGTGCTTCTTTTTTTGTTGCCATTAGTCTTCAACGACCTTAACTTTATGTACAATAGTTTTGGAGATTTTCCTTTGTTGACGGTAGTCCATTGTTTGTTTTAACCAATACAAGAAAACTAGTACTAGTATAAACTGAATACCTTCACCCCAAGACATATCCCATGCTTCCACAAGGTCTAGGTTCGCGGATGATAATAAATTCATTCCTTTTCATCCTCTGCTAATGTGTCAATAACTTCGACCTCATCGGGGTCGATAGCGCCTGGTCTTCCTTCATCGAATAACTTATTCAATATCTGGAAGGCATCATATTTTCCTTCGTCGGAGAGAAGGCCGCGCTGTATCACACTCTACCCCCAATGTGTTTAGTTTATTAATCACTGACTCCCCAGAAGCTTTCACATGATACTCAACCTTATGTCTCTTGGAGAGTTCGGTGAGTAACTCTGATGTTAAGTTCCAAAGTTCATCGTCAGTAAGAGTTGACCTGTCCATTAGATAACCCTCATCTTTTCATGTCCTACTCTGATCCTTGGATCGCACCATGTGATCATACCAGCTTTCTTTGCATCTAAACAGAAACTGACATCTTCTCCACACATGTCTTGCACATTACCCGACTCGAATATTTGCATCTTCGGAGCAAACCAAGGATACTCTAGTCTCTCAAAAACACCATGTTTGATTAAGACCCATCCGAAACCTGTGTAGTCCACAACGAATGGTTTCTTCCTCCTTGTGATACTTTCAACAGTTTCATGATTCATCACTCCACCGTTCTTTGCAAAACTTTCTTCGTCTAACCAGTGAGCAACAGACGTGGTGTGTCCGTCTTCAGTCGCATACCATCCTGCAGTAATCTCCTTTTCCTCTCCTTCTTCTGGAATCGCTAAGTCCATTAACTGCCAAAACTTATTGGAGTCAAATACTATATCACTATCAATCCATAACTGATAGTCATACTTTAACTTCCCATCCCAGGGTATCTGGTTTGGTCCTCTGAGTACATTCGCACCTAAGACTTTGCATCTTGCAAAGTTTACCATTGAAGAATAATCCTGAGAGATCTGTATACTGTTTCCGTTCTGTACTAAGTCAAAACAAAGTTGTACGAAGTTCTTCAGAAAGATATAAGAACACCCTCTGCCTGGGAGACAAAAGACAATCGCTTTACCTTTTACTCTCTGTTTTATTTTGTCGTAATCCCATTCCTCCTTCTTAGGAGTTTCTTTCGGTATTACTTTGAATCCTTTTGCCATAAGTATGTTTCACCTATTGGTATTATACTATAAAAGAGTCGCTGACGCAACTCTTATGTGATGATATTTAGTGAGTCTAAAAAAAGGTCTCACCGTATTTTTTTCTTGCGGAAAATTTTTTGTCCCGCACGTTTTTCATAACTTATTATATGGTCCAGCTACAGCATTATTTGGTACTCCATAATGACCTGCTGTCTCGACATTTTTTCTCCTTCCTATCTTATGTTGTTTTGGTCGTGGATTACCAAAATCATTCCTTATTATACTATATGCAAGAAATGCACCGAGTATTTTGAAGAAGCTTTTCATGACCTAAAATTCCTGGCAATTTTTTATTTGAAAGAGAAATAAAGAGCGCGTTTTCAAAGTTTTGTAGGTTAGGGAAGTTAGCGAATTAATTATCCGATACGCCCCTTAAACATCATAAACCCATCACCCCTTATACTGCTCAAACCGTGTGTCTCGTAGGTGTTCTCGTAGGGGGTGCAATATGACCCCAGTTTGAGCAATTTAGTGTCCTATACAGTTTGTGTTACTTTACTGCATTTCTTACTGATATAAGTTCACTCTTACGTGGTCCTTTTCTTGGTAACTTTTTAACAGTAACCGTTCCTTGTATTTGTGCAACTAATAGATCCAATTTTGACGTGTAGTTTACATCAATCATGGGTGCAGTTTCCCTCTCGGTTTATGTCATTATTATAGACCAAATATGAGAGGAATTCTGTATCTTGTCACAACTCTTATTATACCACTGTTTATTACAAAGTGTTTATAAAGTCGGTGTACCCTATTGACAAATTTCTGGGTGTGGATTATGATAGAAATCTCTCCGTAATCTGCGGTCTTAGACTACAACAACATGACACCTTTTTATAAGGTCAAAGTATCACAAACTCAACACCTTTTTATCAGTCTTAAGTATCACAAACCTATGTACTATTCTGTGTTCATTTGTATCACTTTAACTACGAATATTATACAGTCTTTTATATCATCTTGTCAACCATATTATACATCATTTGTAACACTTATTCTACCACGAATTAGATCACCTTCTATATACTTTTCCACAGCAATAATCCACAGTTATTAACACCTTTTCTACAGACTTGTGGAAAAGGTATAATTAAAGGACACATATTTATAAAGGTATTTAAAACGTTAATTTACATGATTTATGGGTGTTTTGAGCGAAATAGTGGAAAAATTGCGTTATCTCCGAGTATATCAGAAGACATGAAGATACCCTCTATAAGTGTTAGTTATAGAGGGTTTTTCCACAGGTAGTTTGTGTTAGTTTATCTTGTTATATTACCCCTTCTTTCTTGTTATATAACGTTGAATAAATCGTTGACGTATGCTTCATCTAAGACCCTTAACATATCCTCTCTAAGTTCATCTTCATTCATATCTATTGTATATTCTTTTGCACTTTGTTTTAACGTTTTTCTCATTTCATGTACAGTTAACTCATCAACAATTGCATCTGCAAATTGTGTTTTTACCTTGTTTAATTGTCTTTTAGTTAGTGTCATTTTTGGGGTTAGATTTGGGTGGAATTGCAGTTAAGTTAGGATAAGGAATTGGTGCGAATTTACCATATCTAAAGTTGTAATCTTTCAGTATTTCTTCATACATTTCAGGTGGATATGTTCTCATGGTTTCTATCATTTTAGATGGGTTAATTTGTGGTTTAAATCATATGTAGTATAGTTTTTTATGTCCCTTTCGTATTCATCTAAATCGTCTTTATTTCTTTGTATTGTTTCTTTTATCTTCTCTAATCTCTTTTCTATTATATCTTTTAAGACGACATATTCTGACTGGGTTAGTGTTAACTTTCCTTCTGTAATCATTGTCATATTATTAACCCTCACACCACTGATTTGTTGTCTCGAAAGTAATAGTTATTCGATCTACATTATCACGATAATCTGACCACTCCACTGGACATTCTGTTAACCATTCTTGAAACTTTTCATACTCAGATTGTGTGATGATCATGATTAATAGTTGTGTAAAGTTCGGTAAGGTTTATAACAATATTGTTCCTCTTTTTCTTCTTGTTTGTTATACTTTTCAGAAAGAGATTTGTACTCTTTTGATGTTAGAATTGGTGGTAACTTTGGTCTATTCAATTGTTAACTTTCCTTGGTAAAGGTTTGTATTCGTAACCATATATTCTTGCATGTTCTTTCCTATCTTCTTCAGTTTTAATTGAATATTCAGGTCTTATATCATACCAATCTTTGGGAAATCTATTCCCGTAATTGATATCACCGTGGTACTCATTATTGTTCATTTGTTGTTAACCTCCTTGATATACTTATCTAGGGAAACTATCAATTTTGCACCTGCAATCTTGAAGTCCTCTATCTGTTCTTCTAAAGGTTTTTCCTTTTGGATGTTAATCTCTTCGATAACATCTTTGACCTCTTGTGTTAACATAATGATCGAAAATAGGATGGGTTAATGTTAATTTGTGATTGTAACATTTCCTCGATTTCTTTCTCTATTCTCTCTCTTCTTTCACCTAATGTTTCTATTAATGTCGGTGTACTTTCTTTGGGTTCTTTTACTTCAGTCCCACAACTTGTGATAAGTAGTGAGACTGAAATCAGAACAATCGTCAATAGATTGTTTATTTTCATATATTAAACTTCCTCGATTAAAGTATCAACTTTGGTGTTAATCCATGCATCAATTAATGATAACATCTGTTCACCATTTTCAGTCTCATTATCTAACAATGAAACCAAATTGTTGTATTCAGAAATAGTCATTTTGTTGATTAATTTAGGGTACAAAAATGAACCTTTTATACAGTCATGTTCAGGACTGGTTGATGTTAGTTATTGAACGAAATCTTCAATAACATTTTGATCAACGATTTTTACTTCTAAATCTCCACACCACTTGTTTAAATGTCTTGAGGTTGTTGTTGAAAACTTCTTGGAAGTTCTCAAATAATTACAACTTTCAGAGTCATAAACTGCAACTGGTGTTTCATAACTAAAGAAAACAATCGTACCGTTGTTGAGTTTTAACTCGGTCTGATTAGGTGCAATTGGTGTAAGTTTCATTGATGAGACTTTTGGGTTTAGTTAACAGTTTGTGTAAGGTGTTTCCCTTCCACTCTTTTAATATACTCGATTATGTCCCGTTTGTCTTGATGTAGTGGACACTTTATTTTCTGTCCACCTGTATAACGAATCATCACAATCCATTGATATAATCATGAACGTCTGCAAAATATTCCTCTATATTATTATATTTGTCCTTTAAGTTATCAGGTATTTGTGTTACTGGACGATTCGCAATTCCTTTAGAAGTTCTTATCTCATGAAGAGAATAACCTTTCTGAATTGCATATTCTTCAATGTGATTCATTGTTTAAAACCTCACTCTAACTGTTGATGATTTTGGTCTTATTAATTCACTTGCATTTTGTAGTTGGTCACTAACAAAATACCTTGAATCATTAGACTGATAAAGTAACACTCCAATGATGATAAGTAAGAAGACTTTCATTGTTACTTTACCTCCTCATTTTTAGTCCATGTTTGACAATCAACTTGTTGATCATCAATAAAACATGTTACTTTGTCATCGACGATTCTTGACTGATTGATATCAAACAAGTCTGTGATATCCTCGGAATTGTACCAAAAATCGTCCCAATCTTTGGATGAGTTTGTGACACTTACTCCCATCAGTTTTCCTCCAATGTGTTAATTGTGGTGATAACTCTATTAATATCATCAACCGCAGTTTCCATTGCAGATCTACTATAACCCGTTGCAAATGGGAAAGAACGTTCTATATTTTCACCACTATCTTCTGCATTAGTTACTTTATAACATAATTCTATCGCTGCATTGAGCGAATTAACAGTCCTTTTTAAGGACTCTATTTCATAATCTAACATGAGAATCCTCCAATAATTGTTTACATGAAAAAAGGAAGGGATTAGATATCCCTTCCTTGAGTATTGACATAAAGTTGATTTAACTTTTTGTCGATGGAATTAACACGATCACTAACACTTATTCCACCGATTAAGTCACTTGGATGTGCATCAGGATCATCATAATTGATGTAATCTTCTAATGCACAACTGATGGTTTCCCATTCAGAATCAGTGAAAAATGACTTAACTAAATCCAACTCAGAGGGTGAATAGTTTCTAGTCATTGTTGACATAAAATGCACTGGTTTTGTTTACTCTTATACTATACATGAAAAAACCCCCTTGTGGGGGTTTAGTGGACAGTTTAACAAGTGTCACAGGTTAAATTGTTTTTTGTAACCTTCCATGTAATGATTATTAAACTTGATCACATTTTCAGTGATTAGTTGATAACCTTTCTTCAAATCTTTAACGAATAAATCAAACTCATAGTTATGAATTTTGACTCTATTCTTAAAGTCTTGAATGTACTGATTAAACGTGATTAGTTGAACATCAGGTTTAACAAGTTCGGTCGGTTTCTTATCTACAACTGGTTTAGATGCAGATTTGGTTGGTGATACTTTCTTTTCAGAAGTTTTCACCTTAGTTGATACTTTTTTAGGAGTTTCAACTGGTTTTGTAACACGAACTGGTTTTTCAGTTTTTGTTACTTTAACCGCAACTTTTGGTTGAGTTGGGTTAATTTCCTCATCAAACTTCGCCATCCTTTGTGATAATGAAGTTGTTGAAGTTCTCTTCCTTGATGTTCTCTTGGAAGGTAAAGTCTTTACCTTAGTTGTTGTTACTTTGGTTGCAGACTTAACTGTCATAAGTGTTAAAAACGAATTGACTCTCTTATTATACAAAAAAACGATCCCCAAAAATGGGAATCGTTACAAAATGCAATAAAAAAGTCCAGTTTATAAACTGTCTATCATCTATTGACAGTCTTTTGTTTATAGTGTAATAATGAAATTAGGAAATGTTTGTTATTACTTTTTACCAAACATTTTCTACTGGACTAAACCTTTCTACCTGAACATTTAACTGTTCATCACCTTCTATCTCAAAAACTTTGTTCCAATTGATATTATCGGGTTCAAAATCTTCGTAAACATCGAAGTCAAGAACAACACGAATCTTTTGACGGGTTAGTTGAGAATACATGGTGAAATTTGTGAGAGGTTGGTTAACTTTAATAATACACTAATTACCAGTTTATGTCAATCTAATCGCAGTAATATTTAGTAAATATGTACTTTATAGTATGTTACTTTTTATACCATTCTTAACTCTTTCTAACGTAACTTGTCTGGGATCTTGAGGACTAATGGACTTAAGTTTACAACAAACATTCATCCAATAGTCCATTTCTTCCCCACTAGTTCTTACTGAATGAAATTTATGTTCAATAAGTTGTTCAATTCCATCTAATAAATCATTCCATTCATCAAATGTGAATTCTTCATTAACACAACTCATGATTAAATCTCCAGGTAAGGTTCATCATCTGCATCTGTAAGTAATACACCAACAGGTGCAAATTCTTCTCTGTCAGTATCATAAACTGATACTTCCTTTAAGAGTGAATCATCATCGAAAGATTGAAGTTCAGTGAGTAAATCAAGGTAAGTCATTTTTGTTTAATGGGGATTATAAAGGTTAAGTATTACCACCACACCGATAATACTTAACACGACAATTAAACCTGCAACTGTTAATAACTGCATGGTGATTTAACCTCTTAAGTATAGGTAACTACCACACCAATCACAGTTATCAAAACATCTCTGACGATCTTCAATGATTCTTAAGTCATAACGAACGATTTTTGCAGGTGTACTATAACCTGCGGGTTTGTAAACTTCACCTGTATTCTTATCAACGAACGCATGAACTCCTTGACCTTCAGTATCAATTTTATAGTACTTTCTTCCTTCCTTAATTACAAAGTTATAACGATCATGTGTTGGATACTTAGTATTATAATCTTCTTGCAATCTTCTGACTAATTCTTTAGTCCAGTCATAAACTCGAACTCTAAGTTGTTCTTTTTGATCAACAGTTAATGATTGAGTCATAGAAGGTTTTGTATTCAATGTATTCATTGTATAGGAAAATCAAGAGGTTTGGTTGATAAAGTGGACAGAAAATAAAGTGTCCACTATGACTTGACAAAAGATCTATTTTTCTTCAATATAGATCTTGATCACGATATTCTTGTGATTTGTATGTATTAGTGTCAGTATTTTCTGATTCTGATATTATTGTTTCGTCATATTGACTCTTACGTCTTTTAACAAACTTCAGATATTTCCAATCAGATTCATAACACAAAACAAGACAATGATTCTTCTTATGTGGAAGATTCTTTGAATATTTACAGGGGGGTTTCTCTGTAACATGTGTTTCTATTGTTATATATCTTGCAGTTTTATTAAATCCTTTTTTCTCTTCCATTATTGGACATTTAAAGTATACCCAACCTTCAGTAATTCCATGTTCACCTTGATCTAAAATGACGTAATCGTTAACCTCTGGTTCATAATTAGTGGTCATATTACACCTCCCAGGTAATAACGGGACAATGTAATAATCGTCCACATTTGAGCGAAATAACGATGTAATCTTCCCAGGAAAGAATTACAACCACCGATCATTTTCAAGTGTCCAGTTAGTTACTTGAGCGATACGATCTCGTACCGATCTCGCAGGTGTCCACCCAAGATCTCGCATTTTGTTTCCATCAAGAGCATAACGAAGATCATGTCCAGGTCGGGAAGAATGGTAGTCTACCATCTCGTAGCGCAACTCTTTACCTTGAGCATCAGCAATTATATTTGCAAGTTCAAGGTTGTCTAGTTCTTCAGAACCAACAATGTTAAACTTAGGACACTTGGCGTTGCCCCAAGTAGGATCAAAAGTGCCCTGATAGTTTAGTAAGAACAATACAGCGGATGCTACATCATCTGCATGAATGTAGTGTCTAGAACCAGCAACTGTCTTGGTTCTATCACTATGAACTGTGACAACATCACCATCTCGTGCCTTCCTAATACACATAGGAATGTATTTTTCTGGATGTTGTCGTTCACCAAACACATTCATTGTATGGGTCACATAAACAGGTAATTTATATGTATTTTCATATGCCACAGCGAGTTCTTCCCCGCCCGCTTTACTGGCACTATAAGGATTTGTGGAGTTATATCTATCATCTTCCTTATATTTTATACCATCAGGTGCAGGACCAAATACTTCATCTGTACCAAAATATAAGAACCTTTCTATGTCCTGAGAACGAGCGAAGTCAAGTATATTACAAGTACCAACAACATTATCCATTACAAATTCCATTGGATAGTCTATACTTCTATCCACATGTGAACCAGCAGCAAGATGCAGAACGTAATCCACTTTGCCGATTTCTTTTCGGACAAGTGGGTTAAGTTCTGCTTTTAAATCATGCCAAACTACTCTGACACGTTTCCTTTGTTCAGGGGTACATTCATATTCTAATATATCATTTAACCTATTCAGATTACCACTATAATCTAATCTATCAAGAGTGACAATATTCCAGTCTGTATCTTTTAATATACGAGCAATAAGGTGATGAGCAATAAACCCAGCACCACCAGTAATCAAAGCAGTTTTCATTAATACTTTCCTGACGTTCTTCTTCAAACATTGAATCATCGTCGTTGTTATGCATAATACCACAAATAGATAAAATGTGCAAGTAAAAAGGGGGCAAATGCCCCCTACTAGTTATGATCTTACTGGATAGTCAGCAGGGATACTTACCTTTCTAGGAGAACCATTGTAAGGTAAAGCATAACACTCCCATTCATGATCTAAAGTATAAATGTAAGCATACTCTTCACCAGCATCAAAGTAATCACTAAAGTTAAGATCTAAACGTGGTTCAGTATTCTCTCCTCTATCATTATAATATTGAACATGAGATTCTACTTCTTTGAGATCCCAATCAGTATCAGAATCGCAAGATGACATATCTCCACCATCAAGTAGTTCTGCTACTTTATCTCTAGTGTTAAACTTCTTATTAAGAGTAACACCTAACCACTCAGGATAACCATCCCAGTGATGATAAACTGAAAGAACTGCTCCGTCAGCAAGTTCTAATCCAATTCGTGATCGTGTTGCCATTTAAAAAAAGAAATAAAGTGAAAAAGGGGACTTACACAATACGCAACTGCATACGCATCGGGCGGTTTACATGATGCCCAGAATGGTGAGAGAAACAAAAAAAGAAGTATCTCCTCTTAAGAGAAGTCCTGCAATAGGAGGGACTTATTGTCGGTGCCCTTGTCTTCCTTTGTTTCCCATACTCTTATTATAGGGCATCCATGTCCTTTCCGTGTCTCTCAGTGGACACTACTTCAGGTGTCCACTCATAACCACCTGACTCTAGGATCTCTTCATCAACTTCCACACCACTCTTAAATCTACCATCAACAACCTCCTCTTCAGTTAAATCAAGAAGTTTTTTTGAAGTTCTAACACAAGCATTATGATATGCAACTTCTTGCCTTATTGAACTGACAACAGTAACATATATTTCTTCAGGTGTTGCTTCTGAAGTTATTGCATCTTTGATAGAATCTCTAAGTTGTGCTAGAGAATAGTTTTTGTACTTCAAGTTCATAGTTTCTCCTGTTGTGTTTTTGGATTTTGAATATCTTTAACAATATCTAACACCGCTTCTCTAATCTCCATTAACTCATTGAAACACTTCTGATTATGAGCACAAGAACGTAACTCAGTGTCAGGTTTATACAATGATTCCAAAAATAAACTCTTTGCTCTATCCCACTTCTCAAACTCAGTCTCTTTTTGTCCTACACTGTTTTGATCCTTCATAGTATCTAATATCACCTAAGTTATTTAACCAAGTTTGTAATCCACTCTTTGAATATCCTTTTAAACTCTTTTTCCTCATTCACGTTTTCTAGAACAGTAACACCAGAACATCTCATCATATCAATAAGAGGTCCAGTAGCACCACCACCGTAAATAAGTTTAAAACCATCACCAGAACATGATACAAACATTTGCTCTGGTTTTATTAATGGTGAAAAAGGATAACGACCTACACGTTCAACCGCATTATTTCTTGCTGATTGATATTTATTCTCAGCAACACCAACAAATCTACCCTTATAAAAGAAAAAACCACCATCGGAGACCCAAGCTTGGGATTCACCCTTTGCATTAAGTCCATAAACAGGTTTTCTTCCTTCCATAAGATCTTCAATAGTCATTGAATATTCAATAGACCAACCTTCCCCAAGTTCATTAATAACTTGAGAAATCCAAAGAACGTGATTCTCCTCAGATAATTTAGATTCTTTTGTAGTAAATGAATGAGTACCAACTGGAG